>Ga0214544_1001284_pt1 | contig 51464 bp, 33 predicted proteins | sample CNSS3metaG_FD_160074 | JGI IMG/M metagenome (GOLD analysis project Ga0214544, IMG submission 160074) | Root nodule microbial communities from cowpea collected in UCLA plant growth center, Los Angeles, California, USA - CNSS3 | ecosystem: Host-associated > Plants > Roots > Nodule | place: USA...
GGTGTTGCCTCTGTCGCGGGTGGTCCCTCTGCCGCGGGTACACCTGCGGGTGCCGCCGGGGGTGTTGCCTCTGTCGCGGGTGCTGCCTCTGCGGCGAGTGCTGCCTCTGCGGCGAGTGCTGCCTCTGCGGCGAGTGCTGCCTCTGCCACAGGTGCTGTTGCGGGTGCCGCCGTAGGTGCCTCCGCGGGTGCTGCCGCGGGTGCCACCGCGGGTGCTGCCTCTGTTGCCTCTGCCACAGGTGTCGTCGCGGGTGCCGCCGCGGGTGCCACCGCGGGTATTGCCTCTGTCGCGGGTGGTCCCTCTGCCGTTGGTGCACCTGCGGGTGCCGTCGCGGGTGCTGCCGCGGGTGCACCTGCGGGTGCCGCCACGAGTGCTGCCGCGGGAGTCGCTATGGATGCCACTACTGCAGCCGCTGTCGTTGGAGCTGCTGCGGATGCCGCTATCGGAGCCGCCGACGTTGGAGCTGCCGTGATTTCTTCTGATGATGTCGATGATGCCGATGATACTGATGATACCGATGATGCTGATGATATCGTTGACACAGTTGACGCCGTCGGCACCGTCGATATCGTTGGCACCGTCGGTGCTGTTGATGCGGATGATGTCGTTGATGCTGCCCTTGGGGGCTTCACATTAGTATGTATTAAAACATTTTATTTTGTGTGGTTTTCTTACTTAATTTTTTTTTTTTACTTTCTTTAATTATGATTTTATAAATTCTTTACTTTTATCGTGAAAGGCTGATGTGGCTCATGTTGCTGGTCGTGTTGCTCATGGTGTTGTTGTTCGTGGGGTCATAGATGGCACAAACATGGAAGCGAATTCCGTACGAGCACCTCCACCAACATTCTTAGTACAGTTAGGGAGAATCTTCTTCAAGAAATGTGTGATGGCATGCATGCAAATGGCGGGGTTGTTAATTAGTTGTCTACTTATGACTCATCGAGGCACGATACTAATCTTCGTTAATTATCTATATGGTGTTATACTCATTCACTGTAATGAGTATATTATTAATGCAAATAGAAATGAAAAAAAAATGCATATGTTTTGTCTCATGGTTGCGTCAGTGTTAGGATACAGACTTGGTGCAACATTGGTCGGTCGGCCAGTTATGTGGTTATTATGGATGGAAGTGCATAGCCTTATGATAATAATATTTCTGACTATTTATGGCTTAGTAGCGGCAGTGATCATGCTAAGGCTAGAATTGTTTTTCTGGAACTTAGAGGAGATAGATCTAGTGGAGCAAATTAGGAGTGTCATAGTTTTATATGTGTATACTGTGGTAGGCACCTTTGTGTGTCTAGATCGATTCCTAAAGCTGGTAATGTCGAATCAAGGATAAGGCAATACAGTAAGAAAGGAAAGTTATTCATCTTTTGTCTTTGACGAGAAAGACAGATTGGATTGTACGAACTTCTGAGCCAAGCTTAGGTAAACCGTCCAGAAAAGAAACAAAAAAAGACCCCTCCAAAGTTGGTGCTTAGGCAAATCCAGGTAAGAGCAGCCTTTCTCTTATATAGGAATGCACTACTGCCACTTTCTTATGTGAATACCTCCTCAATCTCACTCTTTAGTTGAAGTCTCTATTTCACTTTCAAAAAGCAGTCTACACAAAATATAGAGATACTTTTTCCATTCTGCATATGGACTTTATATTCTCTATGACGTCAACCATAAGTTTGCATTCAGTTTGAGCTAGGAAGTAAACTAGGTTTTGCTATTCCTTCTCGAGCTTCTATTACCTTCCATAGAGTTAGGATAGTAAAAAAATTATGACTTGCAGACAGAGACTTATTTAAGAATACTTTTGCAGTTTTTGTATATGGTGAAACATTGCAATTCATGAAGTGTATTTTGTTTCTAAGAATACTTTTGAAATGTTTATCTCTTTTTATTTTATTTTAATATCAAACAGAAGTGAAATAAAAATAATTATTACTTTTATAAGTCAATTTTGTGATAATGTATTAGATTTAAATTTATTTTTTAATACGATATTTTAATATCAATAATGATGTATAAATGGAAATCTCATGTCAAACAGAAATGAAATAAAAATAATTATTATTTTTATAAGTCTATTTTGTGATAATGTATTAGATTTAAATTTATTTTATAATATGATATAAAATTTATCTAAGATTTATTAAACTTATTATATTATATTTCAAACATGTTGACTTGTAATTTACATATTAACAATTATCTTCAACTATCAACACTTTTTTTATTTTTTTTAATATGAATTATAAATTTATTTATTATATTTTGATAGAAACTTATAACACTTGAATTAGTATGTTAATTCCACTTCCACAAGCTAAGTTCATCTTACTATAAGCAATATTTTTTGTTTTTTTTTGCTTTTGTACACAATTTGCAGTTGCATAGAATACAGAAGTTCATGAGTCACTTCTTAAAACTTAATGAGTTTCACTCTATTACTTAAAGATTAAAATGCTACTAAAACAAATTTGGTGATATTCCTTTATTTGTGCACATGTTTAGTTCTTTTAAATGTGCAAAGCAAGTAACAACATTGCTCTATAATGTACCCATTTTTCTCCAATCACCTTTCTTCTTCTGTGGTCAATAATAATACCTATGAACTTCTTAATTGCGAAATGAGGTTATCATATCACATGACATGACTTTTGCAGTAATGTGAATTTCTTAACGTGTGAACTATCTTTGTGTATTCATTGTACATTATTTTGAAAGGTAAAAAAGGAAGTGAATGATGAAAAAATTTAGATGATAAATTATTGAACTTATTGTTTCCAAATTGAGGAGATTTATTAATCTGAATCTGTTTGAATGCATGAAAAAAAAAAAATCATCAGTTCATGTTAGAAAATAATTACTCAAACAATACTAATAATAATAAAAATATGAGATATATAATAATAATTATTAGAACAATAATAATAATAACATGTATCTGAATCAAAGAATATTAATCAGAGATATAATACTATTAATAAAAATTATAATAATAATAATAAATAATGGATAAAAAATAAATGTGGTAAGGAGTAGAAATAGTCTGGGTTGAGGCACGCATAGCGTTATCCTTAGGAGAAAACGCTCCTATTGCACAGGGCTAAAAACAACCAGTCAAATCGATCGAGTACAGCAAATGATCTCTGAACCTTATGAACACCAATGTCTTAAAAATAATATAGAGAAAAAAAAAAGAAGAACACTTCGAAGAAAACTCTAGTGTTTGTTGTTTCTGTTGTTGTATTTTTTCCCATGTACCTAGGTTGTATTTATAGATAGAAAAGGGAGACAAATAAGTAAATTTTAATAAAAAATATAGCCGTTTGCCATAAAAAACATTAACCCATAAATTAAAGGTCTATAAAAACATGAGTAACAGTAAATTTTTTATTTTAATTATTTATTTTTTAAATTATATTAAAATATTTCTAACCGTTCACATCAAAGTTCTCCCTGTACAGATGAAGTCATCAATAGTGTTGTGTCAAATATGTATTTGTTGCTAACATTATAACTTTGTGAAAATCATTGTAGACTTCTTCATGTATCATATGAAGAAACTATCACAACTACATTTTATTTTTGTATCAAACTAAAGTTAACATCTCATATTACATCATTTTCAATAATAATGATAATCTATTTGATTATTTAACTTACTTTGATTACTTTTTAAAGGATTTACTCCACTTAATTGGGTTTTTTCCCTTTCCAACATGATATTTATAATAAAAAATGTTCTCTAGTCCTATTGTTTCAACATTAATTAGGTTTTGTTGTTTTTCTTACATTCTAATGTATTTTAGAAAGGGTGGCAATTCAGGCAAGACTAGTCCGCAAGCCAAAAAAAAAATGGAGCAGACTGGGATGTTGAACTTGTTGGCCTGCACAAGCTCGTCCCACATAGGCTCGCAGTCTGCACGGAAAGGCTGGGTGGACTGGTCCATTGGTCTGTTTAAAAAATTAAATATTCTCTTTTTTCAATGCTCACACCATTCATCGTATTGTTTCTGTAAGATCCTTTTATTATTACTATTATTATTATTATTATTATTATTATTATTATTATTATTATTATTATTATTATGTCTAATCAATTGTATATAAAATAATGATTTTAGTTCTCAAATATGAAATATCTTTTTATAGTTAACAAATTTGTACATGTTGTAAGATGACATGTTACTATTGTACATTAGTTATAATTTTCCTGTCATTGTTTTTTGTTCTTGTCTTTAATTAGTTAGACTAATTGGAATTAATTCGATAGGAAATGAATATCAATAATTATGAAAAAATAAAATTTTTTATTTTCCTCATCACAAACACATGCCAACTTGCATTACTGGTAAAGAAAATAAATCCACTTTTTGGCCCATCTCGTACTTTGCGGGCAAAACAGATCGGACTAGTGCGCTTTGTCATCTTTTTTTAGGGACAGAAAAGGAAAATGGGATCTCTTCTGAAAAAAAAAATCTCAAGAATAAATAATTTAAAAGCTTTGGTTTATTTGGACATTCCACCTACATATATTAAAGTTTAAGAAAAAGAATTAGGATTTTTTTTAATCATATTAAGTTTTCATCTATTACTCTTTCTGTTTTTGTTTGTAATCTCACGATCTACATCTAAATCTTCATTTGGGGTTAATGAATTTCAATTTACTTTATGAATATCTAATTCGAGTTAATTGTGGACTTTTGATTTCTTTCTTTTTTGTTTGTAGTATCTATAGACTTACTTTTCACTAAGATTTTGACCTATCAATACCGAATTCAGCCACTGGTTTATATTATTTTGATTTCTTATAGTTTTGGATGGTAGGATTATTGTTACCATTTTCAGGATAATTTGCATTTTTATTTGATTTGTGAAACTTTAATCTCTTTTCCACTTTCTAGCAGAAATTGGTGGCAACAACCAAATGAGACTATTGAAGGCACACCCTATTGATGGACATTCGGGGAACATTGTGGCACTCCCTATTGAATGCCACAACTGCACTATTCTACCAAAACCAATACAAATGATTCAAACCAACACCTTTATTAGCTTCTCCATGGAAGATCTAAGCATACACTTGGATCCAAGACATGAGTAACACTTTGTGAGTGTGTGCAAATTCAAACCAATACAAGTTATTTTCATGATTATAAAATAAACAAGTAGAAATCAGCTTTTAATTTTTTAAGATATCTAAAACAATGTTTTACATTATATTTATTACATTACTCATATTTTTCAATCTATTGCAAAACAGTGTCAATGTTCCAAACTATGCAGCTATACATGCAGCAGAGCGAATCATAATATTCACTTTCAAAGTACAATTTCCGATCAATCCAACACAACTGCAATTTTTATGTGAGCATTTAATTTTCATTTCTCTTATTTTTTTTTTCACTAAGATACACAGCACATGCCTCATTAGAGTTCATTAACCTTTATTGAAGCAAATATTTGCAAACAACATCAGACAAATTGCACTGTCTCTATGATCACTTGCAGCCAGCAGCTGCAAATCCAATCTTGGAATTGGCAACATCATAAGCCACCTTAAATGTCTGTTGTTGATAATTCCCAATAATGGAAATGGGGTTTGGAGTACCAGCAAGAGCCAAACAAGTAAGACCCTTCTCAATTTCTATAAGGGAGTTATGAGCTTCAAGTGCTAAACCAGCACCCCCACGAAAAATCAACTGAATCAAAGGCACTGTTGACATTTCTTTCACACTCCCCTTGAAGCAAGTATCCAATATGGAATACCCTGGAGCCTGTGCATACTTTTTGGACATGATTGTCACAAAAGATTGTTGCAATGCATTGTAAACAGCTTCAGGTAGCCTTGTAATTACTGTGCCAGAGTCTATGATAGTAGGCACATTGTAGCTTGAGGCAGAAACTTGAATTGGCTTTCCAGCCACAGTAATAGTTGTCAAACCAAGAAAGTACAAGCTTGGAATCTTTGGATTCTTCAACAAGGGAGTGAACTTGTATGGTGATGATGTCAATGATGAGGCTCCAATGGACAAGAAACCTGATAGGGAGGAGTTAGGTTGAGAAAAAGATGTGGGAAGGCAATAGGAGAAGGCATTGCCATATTTTTGGGACAATTGTGAAAGCATGGAGAGTTTGTCATTGGCTAGGCCTATAATACCAGCAGCCCTTCCAAACAACCCTTGATTGTCCTGGCCACAGCCATATACAAAACCTGATGAACCCTCTGAAGGGGATAAAGTTAGCAAATCTTGACTCAAATAGCCAATTGAGAAAGAACTGTCACCATAGCTTGCTTTGTACACACAAGCCCCAGTTGCATTTGAGCAACTTGGAGGATTCAGAGTGGAGGCCTTGAGAGAAGAACACTGAGGGGAAGAGCATGGAAATCTTTTGTAGGTCTTGGAAGTGGAAGGAGTGAACACAGGGTCAACTTGTTCATGACAGTAAATGAGACAAGGCTGACACTGGAGCCAGGAGAGGGAACTACCAGTGTCAACAATCATGCTAAAATACTTAGCAGGGGTCCCAAGTCCTATTTTCACATAGTAATTGCCTGAACCAATTGATAAACCTGATTTCAGTGGTGTGGTCAAAAGGTTAGGTCCCTTGAATTTATCAGAAGAGGCAGAATTTCTGACACCATCCTTGTTTGCTAGTGTTGAATGAAGAGATCTGACACGCTCCTCGTCCTTTTTGATCATGTCAGAGAATGAAAATGGTGATGTGGAAGTTTGAGAGGATTCAAGACCTTTCACATGGTACAGTTTAAGCTGCATGCCCTCTTTCTTCTGCCTTGGATCCTTATCTGAAAATTGAACTTTTGTAAGGTTAATATGAATATGTACCTGCACAAACTCATCATTTCATTATAATACTGAAAACGAAACTCAAGATTGTTTCTTTTTGTAGATACCACAGGTAAACTAAAACAAAATTCTCTATACAGAAAAGGAAACTTGACAGCAGTAACACAATCTAACTCAAGAACTGGTTAACAAGCCACTGAAATTCATGCCTTGAACTTCCACAACAGAGGATGATGCTGTGGCAAGATGTGCAGAGAAAACCAGAAACCAAAATATGGCCATCTTGTACACCTCACTTGGCAGCTTCTGCAACATTGGTTTTGTAATAGCTTTAATTCTTGCCTTAACAGATATATGGTATATTTATACTATACATCTACTTGTAGTAGCCAAACCGACACTTTTCCTACAAGAAAAATGAAGGGGGTGATGCTCTATTTCTTACAGATATGTTTTTATAATAAAAATGTTGAATGAAAAAATAAAACATTTAATGTCAAAGGAAAATGAAAGTGTTTGATATTTTACCATAGAAAGAAAGTAAGAGAAGTAATAGAAAGATGTTATACGAGGATTTGGAATCACTCAAAAATAAATAGCTGGCTGGCAGAAGTTCAAAGGAGTTTCCTTCAGTATCTGCATAGTGAATGCCTTAAATGTTCTCCAACCCAAAGAGCTCACAGCTCGTGAATTTCAATGGAGTAACTACAAACATGGTCCACTATGACCCTATGGTATTAATATTATTCTTCATGATAGACTAAAGTTGTTACAACAGTATCTTAAATACCAAGCACCTACATATCCTTTTTCAATAATAACAGTGTTAATATCATTAATCACATAACTTCAACCAACCAAAAGTGAAGAGAAGAGGAAGAAAAATAACCATGCTTGCTGAAGATAAATTTTTGATAGTGAAACTCTAACTTTACTAGCTTAATGAAATAATAAAGAAAATACCAGAGTTCAGGTTCTCTGGTGAATTCTTCGGTGTATTTTGAATATACACATGCGAAGATATTTGTTAACTTTTAACTGCATAGAATGTTACTGTGCAAATGCCTCATACCATGATGAGATATATTAGTTACCAAAGTGTTTGTCGGCAGAAATTCATTAATGGTAAGTGTAATCATAATTAGGTGTTGATGAGAGTTCCAATGAGTGTAGGAGTTGACATGACATGATGATTTGGCCTTCATTTAAAGCCTTATTACTTGGAAAAAATTGATGAAAGAGACATGAAACTGTAATCTGTACCACATTATTAATTAAGGAGGAAACGTTGCACAGTGAAGAGTGCATAGCCATATGATATCAGTTTATATCAGTAGCTAGTAGCTGTTTGCTACATTAAGAACAAAAGTACTCTTTTTGTTGTAAACCAGAAATCTGGGTTTTTTTTTTGCCTTGATTATGTGCATTGGGGCCATTAGGGTACAGCATTGAAAGAAATTTTGTTGGATTCAAATAGGACCATTAGTTAAAATGAAAACAGTTTTGAGACTATGTTGATTGATCCAGGTATTTGATGTAGAATAGGGAAGTGTTTTTTTTGGGATAAAAAATTGAATGCATGAAAGTTAGTTGAATCAAATTAAATTTTGTAGCTCAGATCCACTTGAAAATAATTTATTTACTTTAAAAATCATAAGATAATGGATGATTTAAAGTTGTATTGAGTAGCTATTGTAAGAGATTACAATTAAAATATGACAATGATACTAATTGACATTTGAAAAAAGTTTTCTTTTGAAGTTATTGACATTTGAAACAATGAGACTTAAATTTAAAAGATGCTTAATTTTAATTTGTGTGCTATAATTTTAGCACACGAATATGTTAAAAATATGTTGGATGGATTTTTTGAAAAAAGTTTAGATTTAACTTCATGCTAATTGACATTTGAAAGATTTGTTTGGTTGTTATTGACATTTGGAATTAGAAAAGAGACTAATTAAGTTACACGTAAATTGGAAAATGCTCAATTTTAATTTGTGGACCATCATCAATTGAAAATCTGGTTGGATGAGTTTTACGAGAAAAGTTTGGATAGTGCAGTGAATAACATTGGAAAAAATTGTAAATTATGTAAATTTTTTATGAGTAAAATACTTTAAAAGTGGATTGTCAAATCGTAATACATTTGGTGTGTAAATAAACATTTTTCATAAATATATTAAGCTTGGATGAAATAAAATATTTACTAAGATTATATTTTATATAATGTAAAAAATGATTAATTTTAAGTTTTTAATAAGTTTATGAATTTTTAATTATCTTATATTAATTTTTAATTTTTGGTTAAGAAATATGAAATTTTATGATTATAAAGAAGTAAGATCAAAATTATATCACGTAGTTAACAAAATAAATTAAATACGAAAAATTCAATTGAAAAATATAAAAATTTAAGAACTCAATAAATAGAAAAAAACAGTTTAATAAAGATTCGACCAAAAATATAAAAAAGTTATAAAGAATTCAAAACTTAATTAAACATAAAATATAATCTAACAGAAATGCAGAATTAAAAATAAATTATTCAAAATATTATAATGATTTTCTGATCTAAGTATTGGTCGGAATTATTTAATATAGTTCTTCAATTTATTTGGAGTCAATGCATATAGAAAGTAATAGTATGGCAGTGTTTTTCGATGTGATTCAGTTATACAAACATGATACCAACCCTTAACATCAACCCTTCCATGTCATATGTGATTTACACATTCACATCATTTAGAGAGCGACAATGAGAAAATATAAATAACATCAACTCTTCACTTTCAGATGTCATTTACATTATATTGTTGTTAACACCAATTTAAAGCAAATAACTCTATTAACTCCTTTTATCCAATATGAAGCCTATATGAAAAAAAAAAAAAAAAAAAAAAAAAACAAAATAAAGAAGAAAAAAAAAAAAAAAAAAAAAAGTGAAATAAAAGTAGTACTAAACCTAAAATTAAATCAATAGGTTATTTGGAATGGAAGCATATTGAAAGTCAGTCTTTTAAATTTAGTTAAGTTTTTAAACTATAAATTGAAAACTTATTTTGAACTTAATAATTGATATAATTTGTTTATATAAATATGTCTCGAATATATCATAGTACGCGTAACATACCTTTAAATATTTCAAATCACCAAATGAATATCTTAAATCACAGGGGAAACATTAGATACTTGGAATCATGAAAGAGTGAACTATGAATTCTTCATTGAAATTAAACAGGTTTTCACATATTATACAGCAAAGGAATCAAGAAAGAAAAGCACATGCGGGAGATGAGTAACATTGTGAAGAATTCATCGCCGAAATGCATTGCCTTCACCACCGGACCTTCCTTGAGAATAATATGTCCGACGACGAACACTCTCAGCTATTGATGCACTTCCCCCTTCCCCTGCACCATACACACTTTTCTGAGTACTGTCCAAGAAATTCTTGCCGCCAGCGTTATTGTTCTGGACTACTTCACGTGCATCAGACTCCTCGGCCTTCTTTATACGTTTCCATCTCTGCTCTTCATGCACTTCGGCAGCCAATTGCATCTGCTTAAGTTTGGCAGCTCGCTCTTCCTCTGAAAGCTTAGGAGCCACGTTTCTGCGTTTGTATCCACGTTCATGTGAAGAACCTGAATATCTATTGGAGCTTGTTTCAGAAAATCGCCCACCTCCGCTTTTAGGACCATCTATATTCGACTTATCTTCTGAACCATATCTTTCTGACTTAGACCTATTATAATTCCTGTCACCACCGTCTTCTTTGTAATCTTTGTCATTTCTCTGTCTCTGTTGGTGACTGGGTGATCTTTCTCTGTATTTTCTATCTTCATACTGATTCCTCCTTCTCTTTTCTCCATCACTTTCATACCCTGGATTTGATTGAGCGTCATGGACACTCCTTTCTGACTTGGACCTGCCATAATTTCTGCCATCAGCTCCTTCTTCGTAGTCTTTGCCCTTTCTCTGTCTCTGTTGGTGGCTGGGTGATCTTTCCCTGTATTTTTTGTCTTCGTAGTGATCCTTTCTTCTATTTTCTCTTTCACCTGATTCGTACCCTGAATCAGATTGAGTCTTATTATGCTTCTTGTCAATATCTCCGTTATCAGTCCTTCTTTTCCTCCCTTCAGTAGGTTCATCTTCTGAATCAGACTGTTTTTTATGCTTTGATTTACTAGAACGATGCTTCTTCCTCTTTTCCTTTTTATGTGCTTTTTCTTTGTGATCACTTCCTTCGATCTAACAACAATACCAGGCATATTATTAAGACAAGCCCTAAATTAGACACAACATTAAACAAAAGGTCTTACTGAAGGTAAACCATAACAATTGTTTTCATCATCCTACCATGTCAATGCAATTTAAAGATTCTTCAAAATCTAAATATAATCAGCTAATCACAGAAGAAGAAAAAAATAAAAGGCCTACATCAGTTAGCCGAAAGCAGTGCAATTCTTAAAATTCATAGAATTATACACCATATCAAACACAAGCAAAAGTCACTACGAAAGAGCAGCAGCCTCAAGTTGCATGGCCACTTACGTAGCTGCTATGGACACAGGTTTGCACACAAGGGTGAAAGTAATCCATTATTCACAGTCCAATCAATCCATCTATATTAAATCTAATCCCAAAAATTGGGCCAGGGGGGAGGAGGGGGTTGCATAAGGATTACATGGATTATTGTAACTAATGGATGGTTAATAAGCAATTCTTTTTCCCCTAAAACAAAGGATTATTAAATTATTGAAAATGGATCAAGTGATTCTTCTTCCTATTGCAACTGAAAGTCCATTACTATGCGATCCACACTAGGTGTGAGAGGAACTTTTAAAATTAACATACGTTTAATAGTGTTTAGCTAGATGTGAGTGGATTTTTAATTAAGATATCCTTCTAGTATTTTGTTAGAAGTTCAGAGTACATGGCAGGGAAAACTACGAGGCCATAATCTCTCCCTGCAACTTATGCCTCCCCCTCTCCTCAGTTCCTTTGAAACAAACAGTTTCTAAAACAGGAATAGCACATCTTAAGCATAAGCATAACCGGCATTAAAGAGAAGGATAATCCACACTTGAAGTTGTTAATTCCAGGTAATGGCATCTCATTTTAAACAAAACAAAAGAAAAAAGGAATAAAAAGACTTACCGATTTCTTTATCATAGCCATCTTAACAGGGTTGTTTTTTATCTTTGCGAGCGCCTCCTGCTCACGTTGGCGGATCATGAGCAAGGGATCAGAATGGAGCTTCCTCCAAGCATCATTGGCAGATTGAGGCTTCTCCTCAAACAATGCACCAGGCACACTTGCCCCCTCCTACAGCAAACAAACACATTCAATCATAAGTAAACCACTCCACAGCAAACAAAAACCCTACCCATAATAAAAATAAAAACCTTAGCAGTTCACAACACACCTTAGAAGCAGAGGAGCTTGGCGCATCCGTCCCATCGGATTTCGGCAACTGTTCAAGTGCCTTGAATCCTTCGGAATTGGAAGATTTCCCGACGGACAATCCCGAATCGTACAAAAATTCCAACCTCTCCTGGTGCCTGCAATCAAACAGAATCAGAAATCAGAAATCAAAAATGAAAACCCTAACGAATCGAAAATTAGGGATTGAATTGAATAGGAAAGAGAAATTACGGAACGAGGCCAGCTTTCTCCTGAAGTTGACGAAACTCGGTGCGCTCTCTCTCCTCCTGGATCTGTTTGCGAAGCTCCTCCAACTTCTTCTGCTCCGCTTCATGCTTCTGTTCAGCCTTCCACACGTTCTCTATGTTCCTCAAACTTCCTGTGTGCCATCCCTTCTTGTTCAAAAATTTCAACGCCATTTCTCTCTCTCACTGTTTCGATTGGATTTCAGAATCAAAGCACAACGTAAAACCCTATAAAACGAAGAAAGGAAAACGAAACGATGTGGATATCGTATGCGATGGTGATGTACTTTTTTCAGTGCCTACAAATTCACGAAATTATATTATGTGTAATTACAATTAAGAGAGGAGCATTAAACTCAAAATTCAAAATACGTTTAGGCCAAAAAGATCACAAAACTAACATTGTTTAATATTGTAATACTATTTTAATAGACTTTTACCGTTGAGACTTTGAATTTTAAAATATTTATAAGATATAAAATCATGGTATTTGAAAGAATATTATAGATTTACCCGATTTTAAAAAAGTTTATGTATTTAAAAAAACAAAAATAATCATTAATACTTTATCTTTGGAAAAAATAAAATATTTATTATCTTATTGTACAAATTAAGAGAATCAAAATGCATTTTAGTAGTGATAATGTTGATATTAGCTATGTTATGCAATATGCAAATAATATTTGATAGATTATATGTTGTAATTGATATGAATAGATAAAATGTTTATGAAGTAAAAAAAATATATATATATATATATATATATATATATATATATATAATTATCTTTGACAAAAATTAAATTTCTAAGTAGTAGATTTGAAAATAACTACTATATTATAGTCAATGAGAAATATAATAATAAATACAACATAATGCGTTTATTAAAAGAATATAAAATAAGTACAAATTACAATAATTAATTGATGTTAATTTATTTTAGTTTATTATTATTATTATCCTATGTAAAATTTCTCTATGAATATAAAATAATAATAGTACGCATGAATTAACATTTTTCCGGTTTTTGCTATCGAGAAGTAAGAAAAATAGAGGTGTATGAATAGAAAAACTATAAATTTGATTACAGAATCAATAGAAAAATGATAGAAATAAATTTAACTACATTATTTTCTCTCTTAACTATATATAGTACAAGGTTTCCAAGATCATGATGATTCATGTGTATGAATGAGGTTTTAGCTGAAAAAAGGAAACAACACCAATCTGCAAACATTTCATTCATTCAAGGACAAAGTGTCCTATTACTATTATTGACATCCAATGAGTGTGAAATGGGGAAGAGATGGATGGTGACTAGGGAGGTTTATATTGATAACAATACAATGGTTGTGGAACTTCTTGAGAGTTGAGACAACAACCCAAAACAAATTTTACGTATGATCATATGATCATGTTCCTCTCTTCCCTCTTTTCTCAACTAATGGAAAAAGAATGTGAACACATATATGAATCCGCAGGTCTTGTACTGTTGATGCTCCTTCATCAGCTATCAAACATTAGATGTGGATAGGACTTCCACAACTAACATTAGATGTGTTATCAGTTGTTGGTTCTTATTCTTTGTTCCTATTCTCAAGGCAAAATGAATGCAATTGTATTTGTTGACTCCTTAAGCAGCACTCCTCCACCTGAAAATTGGCTTCAAGATATGAAATAAACTGCAGGAGATAAACAGTCCTCTGCAGAAACATAAACATCACGGTAGAACTCAACCATTACTAGAGCAGGACAAACCTGTGATTTGTATGTCTTTGACAATAAATCTCCACATTCTCCAACAAGTGCTTTTTCCCCTCCGGCAATTCTGGCTAATTCTGAAATAGAAATATCTATTTCTTCTGCCTGAGTTTGACATAGTTTTATTGTCAGTGCAACATGCATTATGTGCAATTTAACTTAACTGGACATTCTCAAGTGTATTTTTCTTCAACTGAATTTTTAGAGAACCTCACCTTTTAAACCCTATATGGTTATTAAAAGTGGTTCAAATTGGTCAGTTCGACAAACTGAATGGAAAACCAAACACTTAATTGGTCCACAACCCTATATACAGTCATTACATATGGAAATTTTACTTAGTTTTCTTAATATTTATATCAATTTATTGCTTGCTATATTACATAAATTAAATCTATATTTTATTCTTGCACATTCAACCACAATTTAACCAATAAACAGTTAAGTGACCTTCACCGATTTAATTACTAGCCCAAATTTGACGACACTGATGAACCTTTTAGGCTACAACACTGAGTAAGAAAAGTAAGGAGAAGGCTCCATTCTTTCATTTTGTCTCACCTTGGGCACGAATCTTTGGATGTTGGAAATCATTGTCTCCAACATCTTCAATGCTGAATTAACAGCATCCCCCACCTCTCTTACATCAACCTGTGGCATAATATATTTTTGTGAGTTTGACCTTGCACAATTCCCAGTGAATAAGCATATTAGAAACAAAATAAACACCATCAGATAACAAACAAGCTTGAGATGGGGATTAGTAATCATACTCTAACATTCCCACCAACTGGAAGTTGCACCGAGGCATTCACTAAAGCCTGAATTGTTTCAGTAATCGAGACTGAATATTCTTCCGTCATAGTAGACCACTCATCTAGATATGGAATCTGTAATTTAATCCAAAGAAATATTCAAATTGCTGATACTGATTATTACTGTACATATATATAATTAAAATGATTACTCATAAAGCACACTTGGAGAAGAAAGGCTCCTTGATCATTTGACTAAATATCATTGTTATGGAATTAATGGGTATCATCTACTTAATTCGACTTCAGCACACACACACACACACACATATTAATTGCATGAGTTGGTTACGTAGGAAGGTCAACAAACAATTGTTTTTTCTTCACAGACCGGAAACATTGCTCTTGGGACTTGAATGAAAATTTATAAAAGTAGCTTTCAGAAGTATTGGTAGCCTTACGTGTGCTTCAAGAATACTTGTCAAAGTCTTTGATCTCCGCAAAAATTCCAGTTCAATGCGTTTCTTGTTTACAGACTCACGCATTTCTGATATTTTCATTGCTTGGGAATATAGTACTTTCTGCAAGGAACAAGAAGAGGAAAAATAACAAATAGTTTAGTGAAATGGATCAAATTGTACAATATAGTCACATACTTTAAGCTAATAAGCTATATCTTAACCAACTGAAAATACTGAGCAGTTTATACCAAGACTCACTACTCGAAAGTAAGTTTATACTTGTCCAAAAGACCATATCAATTTTGCAAAAGTATAATTTGAAATAAAACAAGACTCAAAGTTCAGTAAATGAAGATGTGATGGACAGTTCAGACTCGGGTCAGCAAGGGAGCACTAGAAAAAACTTATTTGAACTTGTGCAAACAGTTTAAGAATATGCTTTTTGTTACTTGCAACAAAAAAAAAGAAAAAAGAGAACTACAATACACTAGAAACAAACAGAGACGTATTCCTTTGTATTATTTGCTGTTCACTATAACTAAGCCATAACAACACATCACACCCAATCGCATCCAGTAGTTACAACAACCACAAACAAACTCATAGCTATGATGTAACGTACTCCGGGGAAAAAATTACTTTCACGGCACAATCAAAGCCCCATTACCCCAAGTCCAGTTTTTGCAGTGTAACTAAAACAGTGATCCACCTTCTAACTCACAATCAATCAACCTTCCAAGTATCCTCTTCTTGTTCTATCCCTCTGGACTAAGAATCATGATCATAAAAAAAACTGCCTAGCCAGATGATTGCAATTTTCTGTTGTACCATCACTACCACGGTAACATTTGTAATTTACTGGCAAGTAAGAAAGTGAAAGGGTGACTAACCTGGCTTTCTACTTGCTGAGCCTTCATCGTGGTGTGCCCTTTGGCATTGGCAAATCTCCATTGCAAATAACGATTATATAACAATCTAAGGGAATGCACATCTTCCTGATGACCGGACCCTTTCTTCCCTCTCCTCACATCCACTGCTGGCTTTAAACTCTGAGGAGGAACAGGAGGCAAACTAAGCCCCCCTGACTTAGCCAACTGATTTCCATTCCCATGCTGTTTGGAGACTGAAGAAGGAGGCTGCTTCTCAGTTCCAGAAGAAGGCAAATTAACCGACCGTGACAATGGCGAAGGGTGGCGAAATTTCAAGTCCCCACTATTGCTACCCCCAATTATCTCACCCACAGACAAATTGGACTGAAGCAACATATCCCTGTCCCCCAATTCAGGAAGTGACTGAACACTGCAGTTCACCCCAGAATCATCACTGGAGCAAGCAGCATTAGGCTTGGCCTGATTCAGTCCACTGGCTTGCATCAATTTCTCAGCAGCTGAAGCCATGCCATTTGCAAACCTATGATGGTGATGGTTACTATGGTGATGGTGTTGTTGTGAGAGTCTATACCTCGAAGACACGTAGACCGAGGGAGTGGGAGTGCCAGGCCTAGAAACACAAGGTGTGGAATTGCCGCTGCCGATTCTGCCAGAACACGATTTTGAAGGGTGTGGCGGAACCTGTTCGTGTCCGTTGTTGTTCTCTTTGAACAGCTTCAAGGAACGTTGTGGTTGTTTTCTCTGAGAGACGGAACATCCCATTGGAAATGGGGTTTCGGAGTTCTCGTCGGCCGCGGCGGAATCGGGATCTGTCCGCGGGCGGCGCTGCACGGCGGGGGACATGAACCGGGAGCTGACCTCTCGGACCCTCGGGCGGCGCTGGTGGGGAGGCGGAGGAGGGAGCGGAGGGGCGGTGAGATCAGGGTTGTCCTCTTGCATGATCTGAACCTGCACCATGGGAAACCCCAAATGGATGAGAATGGAGACTTAGGGGAGGGAACAGTGGTGGGTGTGAAAGAGATGAGGAGAAGTTTTGAGTGATTGGGGGAGAAGAAGGAAGGGTTTGGGTTGGAATGGAAGGAGAAGTAGCCGTTGGGGATGTGTGTTTACGTTGTAACGGTTCTAATTTCAAATATCGAGAAAGGGTTTGTTTTTTTTTTTCTTTTTTATGTTAGTTTTGGTTGTGTGTTGTTGTTTCGTAATGGGTAATAAATAATGCCACTTGTTTCTCGTCAAACATATTTATTTGTATTTGGGATAGCCTTTCTGATTGCTGCTATGGCTAGCCTTTGGTTCATTTATAAAACAAGGTTGTTCATGTTCGTGTCAATTGGATAACGAATAAAAAAAGGAAAATTCGATGCACGGTATGAGGTATAATTGTGGTCATTTTATCTTGTAGAAGAATAAAATATAAGATTTTTTACCATTTTTTTTTTTAATTTACTGTTGTAGTTATTGAATAAGGTGACTTTAGAGAGATGAAACTTTTGGCTTTGACCTGGAAAGAAAAACTTATGATATAGCTTAAGAGCTGCCTTCCATCATTAGTTGAAAAGCAAATAAATGTAAATCATTAGTGAATTTTATTTTACTTAACAAATTTATGATTTCTTCCCTCTAAAATTATATTTTTATTCTATCTTTTTTATACTCCATATATCAATATTCTTTTGTAGTTTTTAAGAATTAAAAAAAAAAAAAAGCTAAAACTAAACTTTTTTTTTATGAAATACAAGATGAAAATAATACTAATTTTTCAAATATTACAATAACTATATACATTTTAAGTAATAAATTATGATAAAATTTCGAGTATATTATTTATTAAAAATGAAATCAGTAAAAATGTAATAAAGTTGTTCTAATAATGACTTTTTTTAAACCAATACTAGAACGTAACAATGTGACTGAATGTGTTTGGTTATTCTTTCCTTGAGTAGTTTATTTAGTTCTAGTTTGGTCTTTGTTACACCGAAATTTTTGTTCCAAAATCAATTCTGAAGTTAAATTGCTCGAGTCTGCCACTTCTCTTGAGTAAAACTTGTGCAGTAAAAACATTCAAAACATAACTACTTCATTATAAATCGTCCCTTTTAACTAAATTTAACAAAATGAAAAGCATTTAAGATTTAAAATGACACTCTACTAACAAATAAACATCTCAACGTCCTGAAAATTTACAAGTAATGTGCTTCTGCGCAACTACTATTCAAGACTCTTAAATTACCTGTAAAAGGACTCATCCGTAGTCCATGATGTATTTATTTTGTGGTATAATTTTCCATGACTGTATTCATTTTGGGATGATATAATTTCACTGTCACAATGGTGGGGTGAACACGAATTTTCTCTAAGTAAGAAAACCTGTATAAATGCATGTGTGGTGGGTGAGATCCAAATTATAAACCTCCAACTTCATGGCAGAGGAATATGCTAGCTACATCTGCCGAGATGATGTTGTCCAAACTCCAACCTAATGAGATTTCACATTCTCAATCGTACAACTTGGAATAATGTAGGAGGTAAATTAGATCCCTGTATCGTGCCAATTCCTACGAGCTATCTATAAATTGCGTGACGGAAATTATGTACAAAATCGCATGCAGTATGTTGTCTGGAAGGAATCATGTCTAATAGCGGTTCTGCTCATGAAATCCCGATCTTGTAGAAGTAAAAGGCTCAGCTGTCAAAATCAAGAATAACAAATTGCGGGAATATAGTTAATGTCAAAACAAAATTACTTCACACCTAAAATACTCGTTACCTTAAGAAAAAAAGTCAAAGTGTAATAATAACTCCAGGAACATGGATGAAAAATAATTATTTTAAACACTTCTAAATACAAACTATACTGAATACTCAACCTAAGGATGTACAAACACTTCTAGCCGTATCACAACTACTCTACATACTTGTAGACTCATCCTATAAAAAAGAATTTACTTTTACTTTTTTTTTTACACTAACTTACTTATACTTTTTAAACATATATATACTGATAGAAATTGGAATTCCACAATAATTAAACAAAACTGTACAAATTCATAATCATTTTTAAACATAAAAGTTCTCCCAATTTAATATTTATTAACTTTATATGTAATATTTTTTTATTAGCAATTTTATATGTAATATCTAAGCCACGTGTTGTCATATGATTTTCAAAACCTATCATATACCCATGTCTTGGTCATATCCTTGCTTCCTATGCCTCCTATTTACTTCATTAATTTTTCAGTGAGAATGACAATTTTCCATAAAACTTACCTTCATCATCTTCATCTCCATTTTGAGTTGTAAAGAATGGGGTCAGGTAGTTTTTATCAAATGCTGTAAAGGATGCAGCACTGCAATGAAGAAGCAGAGAGAAATTAGACTGGCAATATCATTACATACCTAGCCATATTTGCAGTTTCAGAACATATGCAATACCTCTTGTGGAATTCTTTTAGCTTCATCTTGATTTTGTTCCCTGAAGATGACTCTTCATTGTAAGGAGGAGCAATATAACCATTGTTTCCATCAAAATTCTTGCAAAAAAAAAAAAACAAAAGAAATTATTTGAAAGAGAATCAATTAAATAAGTAGATTCATTCAGTTAAATATTATCCATTGTCAGAGTCATTTTGGGACTGTCAGAATTCAGTGATCTAATTTTGTTATAAAACAAACAATTTGATAATAAAAAATCATTACAGGACATGGAGACTTAAAATTAAAATCACACACAATAAGAACTTTGCAAGTGACATGAAGCATGATTTGCCCAGCCATCAGTTTAGCATGGGATAATTAAACCAAACACTTGCTACTTGGTTGGGCATGCTTGGCAAGTAGAATTCCATCAGCCAGGGAGATCTTTACCCTCTACTTCATAGGCTAGGAGTTTCTTTTTAGTCTCTCTCTACAATCGAGTGGTCAATAACTTCTATTTTGGACGCAAGTCATTCATAAACAATCATAACTTCAATGCATGCTTCCACTTCTTTCTGTACCAAATGTAGCATATTATTTCTACCAAAAGAAAGTTGTCCTCCCAAAAAGGAAAAGTTACTTTTATACATAGCTATATACTAGGAGTTACTTTTTAGTCTCTCTCTACAATCGAGTGGTCAATAACATCGATTTTGGACGCAAGTCATTCCTAAACAATCATAACTTCAATGCATGCTTCCACTTCTTTCTATACCAAATGTAGCATATTATTTCTACCAAAAGAAAGTTGTCCTCCCAAAAAGGAAAAGTTAATTTTATACATAGCTATAAACTAGATCCACCCAAATCTTAATAGTAAAGAAGAATTCCCTTCCTGCATGTTTCTGCTAATTAAGAAAGCAAAAGACCCTCTCATCCTACATAACTTCACTAAATGACTAAACCAAAATGATATATACATGACTGACTGACAGAAGTTACAATTAAGTCATAAAGCCCAACTACTATCTAGTCTTTCATCTTCCTAATAGTGATGTGTGATGCTTCCAAATGCAAACTTCAGGGTAAAAGACGTAAGAAACTCCATAAAAGTAGAATACACAAAAAACAATGTCTTAAATGGTATTATTTGTTGTAAAACTTACTGTGATAGTACCAATTGAAGAAGACAAAGGGCTATCATCATCACCACCTACAACATCTAGAGCTTCCAGCATGGTACCTGTCGAACCACCAATTAGCAATACCTGAAAAAATAATGTTTGGTGTTGAAATTACTGCTCAGGGATGGGAATTAAAAAAAGCTGGGGATAAAAGTTACCTAGCTACTAATAACCCGAATATGAAAATTAAATGAATAGGACCAATCTTTAACAACACGTCACTGATCTTATATTACTCATCCACCTCACATTCTTATCTTTCCTACACTCAGTTTTTGCCCTTATAGGCACTGTGTATGCAAATAATATTTATAATGTACACGATGTACAACATGGTCAAGTACCTTACACTACCCCCATATTTTTTTTTTACAGTAATTAGTTTAGTGAATGAACAAGAGTGTGCCTACCGTCAAGACAACTATAGCAGTAGTTGCAGTAAAGATGGTCTGTCCATGTCCCTCTGGAAGATCATGAACGGATTGCAGAGCAAGCGCAAAAGCCATTGCTCCTCGAAGTCCTATTCACATGCACAAGGTAAAAAACTTAGGCATGGCATTATAGAATATGCCAGAGGCAGGAAGCGGTTCATTTCATAGACAGAATTAATCAACCTTTCACAGTAAATTACATGATTTATGTGTTATTCAATTTCTTACCACTGTACCAAAGCGCCCTCTGATGTTTTGGAGGTATCTTTCGATGACTGGGTCTAACCAGATTGACCAAATAAGCACAAGAAAAGACATTTGCAGCCCTGCACGTAGCAACCCAAGAATATAATTTACAACTTCTAAGAGAAATGCAAAAAGTATAAATATGCTTAAAATGCATACAAATCATTGCTGTAGAGAAACTATCCAAAATGCCAGAAATGAGCATGTGTCACAGTAATCAAAAACATAAAATGATATCAATCAGTATAAATTAAATACCTTGCAATTCCGATAAATATCTGAAGTGGTTATTATATGGGTTAAGGAAGAAGCACCGACAAAAGAATAAAACCCTAAGGTGAAATAACTAACATATCACTACACTTCCAATTTGTGGGCCAAAAAGGATACAATGGAGAAGAATATAAATCCAACATGTGACCAGCTATGTTGCTCCATAGCAATATCAAAGCCCATGTATATAAATCTGTACAACATAAGACAAAAGGTGTGCACATATCATTCAGAGGAAATGTCTAAATACCACAGGGTAAGAAACACAAATGAAATTCTCCTTACACAAATGTTTCAGCTAAAGATGATATCAACTCGAAAAAGGCTGAAGCAAATCTTTGAGAACTTTGTGACAAATTGGAATACGTATAATGCTTCATGACCTAAAACAAAACACAAGAATACTCATAAAGATGTATTAAATGGACATGAAACACAGAATATGTGTGTGGTGTGTGGTGTGTGGATCAAATTACACCATGTAAGTTATGTCAAATGTTACACTGTTCAATATCTTGCGCTTGGATCATATTTTTTTTAAAAGTCATTGTTAGATTGAAAGTTTCTATCACATAGATCATATATACAAAACTTCATATTAATCTAAAATTACTTGATGCATCTTTTATATAGATTAAGATTGAAGTGATTTTCAAAATATACTAAAATATTAATAATTTAATTGTCTTGTTATTGTGGTTTAATGTTAACAAAATTACACATAATAATCACAATGATATTAAATTATAATTTAAAGCTTGGATTGACAAAATTCACATTATATATAAAATTATTAACGGTGTAATATTTGGTGTAACTTACACCAGTGTAATTTAATCCCTCCTCGAATGTGTGTGTAAATAATATGCACTTACTATTCCAGTGAACAGTATTGAAACAATACCAGAGAGACCAAGGCCTTCAGCAAGCATGTACCTAAAAATGAAAATATTTTTGTATTGACTTACATCATGAGTGAAAGTTGAGAAAATTGTATGAAAATTATGAACAAATGATCCAAGAAGACATCTTACGAGAAATATGGGAAAAGGACAAATAGACAGCTCTCCAAGTTCTGAAGGCTGGATGGAACCATAAAATTCTTCTAATCAGTTTATTCCAAACATGATGTAATCATCAAACAACAAATCTTCCCTTTGAAAACTAATATAAAATACTTACTTGTCAATATCTAATCCTGCATACTTAAATAGGTTCTGGTAGTCAAGGTTTCACAATATATTTTTACTTTTAAATCTGAAAAAATGTGTACTACAAATATATAGGACAATAATGGATTTCAAAGGATATCAAAGCAGATATAAATCCAACACCGACACCTGCAAAATCACCAAATGAATCACAACTAAGGATTAGCATCTATGATGCAAAGTTAACAAACTAAAACTAGCCCTTTGTGAGGTGCCCCCACTCCCCTGAACTACAACCGAAACAGAACATTTTATAAAGACCAACCTGCTGACATTGACCCTACAAAAGTCTCCAAAAACCGAACAACCACCATGAATAAATTTTGTCCAGATGGATGAGCTTTAACAGATGACATGGTCCTGCAAAGTACGTGCTTAAGTTAAAAGTGAACCTTAATGATATTGGTACTTCAGATAAAAGCCATATACTTCAGAAGTTCAAATACCTGTACAAAGAAATTGCCATCTGCCCATAACACAAGAGGGAGGGTTACCACAAAAAGAAATAACAAATAATTCGTTACAAAAATAATGGAAAAGATCAGCGGATTAGCATTATCTATCTTTAACAATATCTGCACTGCAGCAAAAAAAAAATGTATATTCTCTAGCAACAGGAACTTACTGCATCATTCAAAACGGATTCCCCAAAAACCAAGGCATATAGATTGACATCAGTGCCCAGCTCCTGCAAATAACAAAGGTGAAGTTCCAAGTTAAGTTCCAAGTTAGAAATTATATATATCATATGATATAGATTTATTGTACATAAAGTCAGAATTATTACGAAGGAAAACAGAAGATGACCTAAGAAAATAGGAGAGCCCAATGTTTAGTGGTCAATAGCAAGCTCTAACAGGAAAGTGGAGTGGGCCTAGGCCACTATGGGCCTCAAATAGCGGCCGAAGTAGCAAGCTTTTACAAGATATATATAGCAGCACTACCATGATAAAGGTTTAAAGGCATTACCCCTAGAACTATCAAAGGTGGATGACAGAACAGCGAAATTCCGCCATATAAAGATACCATTGCAGCAGCCTATGGCACTGCTGAAACAGACCTCCCTTCACAAATTGCCTGCGGCAGTTGGCAAAGAATTCACCACACGCATTCCACCATGGTGGCCATGGTGCTGCCATTTAACAGCATTGCCTCAAACATCATTGTTTGGGGTGGTTTCTTGGAGGTAAAACATTCCACAATTTACCACTGTTTGACCTTAATTTCTGCCAATTTTTTACTGGCCCTAGATTGATGGTGATTTTGTGAGTGTAAACTTTAATAATGGTTTATCCTGAATTTCTTTTATTTGGTGGTTTTGATTATTACATATAAGTGTAGTATAAATTATTTAGTTCGTCTTATAATATATATATATATATATATATATATATATATATATATATATATATATATATATATATATATATATATATATATATATATATATATATAATGGAGGTCATCCCACTCTTGCTTTTACGAACCGCAATCTCAGGGTGATAACTATGGTACAAATCCCTAATGTGATTCATAAATTGGCCACTTCATCCAGTTTTTGATGAGTTGATGGTGTAGAATACTATAGATTTGTAAAGTTTTAAATTTTCCTCACTTAGGCTTCATGTTATTTTCCTGCTACATACTATTGATGAAAATATGCTATATACTGATATCTTTTGTGATTCATAATTTATCTGTCATTATACCAAATGTTATGATAATCTAAACCAATATTTGAACTTGTGTGAAAAATGTAGAAACATGGGCAAAAAAAGCAGACATAGGAGGGAAAGCTAATCAACCCAGGTTATTGACGTTCTGCTGCCTTTTGTATTGGACATGCATACTGGATTAAATTAAAGAGCCTTATGGATCACAAACTAGGATATATCGAAACATGCTAATGGACTAACAGACTACAGGTATAAACGGACGAATTACAAAAAAAAGAGGAAAATCACCTGGAATATGGACAAAACAGTTACAGGATCGGTAGCTGATATAAGAGCACCAAACATCAGGCACTCTACGAGAGGTAGCCTATACATTAGAAAGAGCAAACCACCAAGATAACTGCAGCGTAGAGGAAAAATAATTAGCAATTAACTGAAAAAAATTCCTCATACAATACAATCAATAGCACACTATGGCTGCACTATAGTAGAATAGTGGAATGGAGAGGAGGTGCCCTCAACCGCTGTGAGATTCAAATAGTAGAGTGATGGCCATTGTGGCTATGATACTGGAAAAAATGGATTTTTCTGCGGGATAGCAGAACTACCATGATACAGCCTTCAAAAAACCCATTGTTACCCTTGAACACCATTTGTGGGGGGTTTACAGGTACAATATTCCTCAAAAAAGTAACCTTTGTTTTTACCTCTGTTCCTAAACATTTTAAAAGACTTCTTTTTCACGTGTTATTTTTTCTTCTCCTTCCCAGCTCACATTAGGATAATTATTATTATCTAATTTGCTATATTCATTTTCCATTATTTTCACTACCATGTTTCATTTTTTGACATCACTATCATATTTTTATTGGTTCAACAGTGATGGTAATTGTGTTTTAACTTGTGAGCTATTCTTTATCATGAATTTCTTTAATTTTTGGCATTTTGTTTTGATTATGAGTATTTATAAGTAGAATACGATATTTAATATGCATTCTAACTAAGGTTTAAAACCTGCAATTGCAATTTCAGCCACAAGGGCAAAATTCTTAGGATTAGTGCTACCACAATTATGACTGCATTGACCGCATTTTTCAACAATATACCACAATATCAAGGATTGCAGAGAAAACACTACCACTAACATGACCACAATTTAAAACCTTCATAACATTTAAATGGTGGTCATCCTGCTTCCCTTTATCTCTCTATAGCATTTTCAAAGTTAGTTGATAAAGACCACTATCCAAGATTCAAGATTGATAAAGGTATGCCTGGATGAGTTTCACCATAAAAAGTTTTAAGAAAAAAAAAACTAAGAGAACTTATATAAAAGAACTTCTACAGATTAACCTAATAAGAACGCGTACCAGTTACACTAAAAGAGAGGTAAAAAAAACTTACACCAAGATACCCGTAACAATTGAAGCTATAAAGGTGCCGAATATAGCAAATGTGACTATTGCTCCAAAATTCGAGAAAAAGGGTTTCTGCAAATGAATAACCATTAACACTAAGTCAAAAGGCTTGTCTTTAGAGATCAGAAGACCCGTTTGGGTACAGGCTAAAAGAGTTTCTGAGAGCTTCTCTACTGAACATATAGAGCGATTCTTTTTCAGTAAACAAATTCTCAAAAGATGTTCTAGCTTTGTAGACAAAAGACCACAGTGGAGGAACTCACAGGTGCGAGACTGAACCCGGACTGAGTACGAGGAGTCAAGAAAAACACGACATAGGGTAACCACAATACATGAATAAAACAAATAACTAAAATTTCGAGGGAAAAAAAACAATAACGGTATCTATCAGAGGATATAATATGATAGGAGGTAGCAGGAACAGGAAGAAAAACTCCTCGTGAAAATTGAACCACGCCCTGTACAAATTTCACATTCCAAATGTCAGCTCCAGAAAATAAACTCAAAGAACCAACAACGGAGTTTATTATCGGTGAAAATAACCTGATACTAGTCTCGGTGTTCGAAATGTTTGCTAGAATGCCAACAATTAACCCTGGAGAGTAAAAGTTGTTAGGTTAAAAAAAGGGGAAAAAAAAAAAAAAAAAAGGTTGAAGAAAGGGAAGGGAAGGTACCTATGAGAAGAGAAGCACTGGCTTCGGGGATGATGTAAACCTTCTTGCGACGGAGAACGTGGCCGAGGACGAAAGACAGGACGAGCATCATGATCTGCAGAAGGATTCCGACGCCGGCTGCTTGCTGCTCCTTGCCGGGAGCCTTGCGAGCGTCGGCCGGAGAAATTTCAATCTCCGAAGCCATTGTCCTTGCCGGAAGCAATTAACCGATTGCTTCCGATTGCGTTTGGATCGCTGAATTCTTGGCGAATCAGAACAGAACGCGGTTCTCTCAACAACTCTGTTCTGATCAGATTCTCTCTTCCAATTTCTTTTCTCCACTCTTCTTACCTCTTGGACTCCGCCTCCGCACGAAACCAATAAATAATAGTAAAAAAAAAAATGTACACACAATTTAACTATAATATTTTTTTATGGTGCTGTTCAATAAGAAAATGGTAAATAAAACTCTAAATATAAATTATTCACCCCTTACGATAATTTTTTAAAAATTGTTAATGAGTATAAATTTATTCATATCATAATATTTTTTATAACTAAATTTGTTTTACATTAGTTTTTGGCTTGTCAACCTTTTTTTCACCATTACTAATTAACCGTCCAACAATTTCTCCCCACACATAATAACGATTTCACCTTCTAAAAACACTATATAATATATAATATATTATATATATTTGAATCTGACACTGTTTCTAATGAAAATAGTAATAAAATAATATTACGTGAAATAGTTTTTATTTAATTAATTAATAATGCAAAAGATACTTGTAATTAGTTATGCATATTAAACATTCTTTCCTATTATAAAACACAGGCGAGTCAATGTTTCGTTTTTGTCTGTCCCATTTCGCGTGCTGAGTCACGTAACCATAAAAAGTGCACTCTTGACTTTTCCTCACAGTACTAGTGACAAAATAAAAGTGTTTCTACTTTCTATCTTAACAACTTTATTTAAGATAAGAAGTGTTTTTTTCTTCTTTTTGCGTGAGGTTGATTGTTTAATTGGCATGTAATTTGATTGTGGAAGTTTTGTTCTGTTAATTAATAAGACGTGTTTTAAGTTTAGAAATTGTCAGTCTAAAAGTAAATAAATTTAATATATATTATTGTTATAAAACCAAATATTTAAAGTTTACATTTTCAATATATATACTATGTATATAGATTAAATTTATTTTATAAAAAAAATTAGCCAAAATTAAATACAAAGTGATGTTGAAAATTGAATATTGTATTTGATTGTATTCATCAAATTTTACAATTTTGACTGAGAAAAATGAAACTTCATAATGAATATCTAAATCAACTATATATATAACTAAGAAAAGAAAATAAAGTACTAAAAAAAACTTAAATTGCTCATACTTATTATTTGGACACTTGATCATTTGATTGGTTTTTTCATCATTTACTCACCTATGTGTATAAAATACACGTGTCATCTTAATTGTTTTTCTGACATTTTAGATGTTTTTCATTGTTTCTTTGTTTGTACCTGTACGAGAAAAAAATATTGTAATTGTTCATAGTACTTCTTTGTTTCGGGTCATAGGCTGTTGGAACCAAATTGACATGATGAGGCTATGGATTAGTTTGGAATTGATGATTGAAATTCTGGCGTTGAAGAAATTGTATAACCTGAACTCTGTTTGATTTAATTTGATGTTGTTTATGGTTTGAAAGCATTGATCATCGCGTTGGTATTTTGTATTTTGTTTGAACATGAATTTGGATGGATGCAGTTTATGAGTTTATGGGTTTTTGCAGGATTGATGCATTTTGGCTTTGATAGTATAAGAGAAGGACACGGTATTTTGACACTATTTTTTTTTATTATTATTTGACGCTATTTTTTATAACTATTTAGAATTATCAAAATGGGTTGGAACCTGCAAGTTAATTTGGCTCACCATAGGTTCAGGTCGGATTGGGTTGAAATTATTTATAAATGGGTTGCATTTTTTTTATTTTTGTATTTGGATTGTATTAAAGTTTATTTAGATTTTAATTAGAATTATAATTTAGTTTTGATTGAAAAAAATAAAAAAATATATTTTTTTTAATTAAGTGAACCCGTGAGTCAACCCGTTTAATTCGCCAACTCGTGGTGGGCCGGACCGGGTTCGAAATTTGTTGGCTCGCTAAAAAGTGAGACAGGTTGGATTGACTCACTAAATCATCTATTCATGGTGGGTTGAGCCGGGGTCGGGCCGGATTACCCGTTTTGACAGTTCTATAACTATTTACTTTTTTTTTTTAAGTATAAAAGTGAACTTTTGTTAAAATTATTTTATTCCTATATAAGTTGTCAAATGATCATCAAATGGTGTCAAACAATTTTTTTATAAGAGAATGGGTTTGTTGTGGTAATATATATATATATATATATATATATATATATATATATATATATATATATATATATATCGGATCATGCTTGCACCAGCATCATGGTTTGAATATGATATAGTCAAATATGGATCACATCCTTTTTACATATGCTTACTCCAAGACATGTCTCAAAATGGCAAGGCATTCATATAATAAATTGATACAGGGGTGTGTGACTTTGTGATTAAAATTTATACTTATTGTTATTGTTTGATATCAGGATTGATGCTTGAATGGAGCGATGGATAGCATTTTGGGGAGTTCCTATTTGTGCTTGCTCTTTCTTCCACAAATACGCAGTTTATGTTTTTTCTAGTGGACTTTATATTACTTTTTATATTTATATTTTTTTATATCCACAATTTCATACAAACACCGATCACAATTTTTTTTAAAGTTATTTAATTCTCACGTTAAATCTCGGATTTATTTAATAATTAATTTTTTTTTTCATTCACATTTAAACAAAATTTGATTATCACATTAAGTCTTCTTCACTTACTTGGTAATTAAATCTCTCTCTCTTAAATCAAATTTAATTATCATGATAATAATTAAATCTTTCATGTTTTAATAAAATTTGATTATTTAGTTAAATTTTGGACTTGTTTGATAATTAATTTTTTAACTTTTTTAACTAAAATCTAAAATTTGATTTATTTTTTTAAGTCTCATATTAATTTCATAATTAAATCTTTTATTTTTAAATAAAATTTGATTATTATATTAAATCTCGGATTTATTTGACATTAAATCTTTTGCTTTTGAATAAAATTTGATTATCACCGGGACGAGTAGAGTGCTACTATTTTTCTGACACGTAATCTACTCTCAAATTTAAACTGGTTTGGCAAATCATTTATTTTTAGATTTTTCATAGTTTTTATAAGTCTAAAATTTAGTTTTTTTTTTTTAAATTGATTTTGGTCGCTGTCTCGTCACAATTTCGCGACTGTGACAATATTGACAATAAAAAAGAATTATGGGTTTGGTAGAGTTAGTTATAACGAAATTTCATGGTTTAGTAGTTGAAGTAGACATGGATTCGAGTGTCCTGTGGTAATCATAGTAGAAGCAGTGGATGAAGATGATCCAAAACCTCAGTCACAAAATGTGTTCTACACTCAATCTTCGCCACGTGTCGAACATCATCGAAATCATCAACCATTCTTTGCACCACCAAACGTTCACAACCAACTTTTCGTCATCATCTCTCACTCAAGACATTTCCCAAACCAATTCCCTAATCGCCACGCATGTTCGTCGAGGCGATCCTGTATCCGCATGGATCCTCTTCCACTCTCTACGTCGAGCGCGTGCCGACGTTGACGCCTACACCTTCACCTCCGTCTTGCGCGCTTGTACTCTCTTGCATATGTCTAAACTTGGGACACAAGTGCATGCCCAAATGGTCAAAACAGGCGCGGATTCCGGAACCGTTGCGAAAACCTCGCTGGTAGATATGTACTCCAAGTGTGGGTCTTTGGATGAAGCAGTGAAGGTGTTTGACGAAATGGGTCAGCGAGACGTTATCGCTTGGAACGCTTTGCTTTCTTGTTTTTTGCGGTGCGATCTTCCTGTTGAGGCTGTTGGAGTTCTTAGGGCGATGGGGAGGGCGAATGTTGAGCTTAGTGAGTTTACATTGTGTTCCGCGTTGAAGTCTTGTGCTTCTTTGAAGGCGTTGGAGCTTGGAAGGCAGGTTCATGGTTTGGTGGTGTGCATGGGGCGTGATATGGTTGTATTAAGCACTGCTCTTATTGATTTTTACTCCAGTGTCGGGTGTGTTGATGATGCTTTGAAGGTTTTTTGCAGTTTGAAGGGTTGGAAGGATGATATGATGTATAACTCGTTGGTTTCTGGGTGTGTTAGGAATAGGAGGTATGTCGAGGCATTTAGAGCTATGGGCTTGGTGAGGCCCAATGCTGTTGCGCTTACCAGTGCTCTGGTGGGGTGCTCTGAGAATTTGGATTTGTGGGCAGGGAAGCAGATGCACTGTGTTGCGGTTCGACAGGGTTTTACTCGTGAGACTCAGTTGTGTAATGCCCTGTTGGATATGTATGCGAAATGTGGAAAGGTTTCACTTGCTCAATCGTTGTTTGATGGAATTTGTGAGAAGGATGTGATTTCATGGACTTGTATGATTGATGCGTATGGAAGAAATGGGCGGGGGCGTGAAGCTGTTTTGCTGTTTCAGGAGATGAGGAAAGAAGAGAGGAAGGTGTTGCCGAATTCTGTGACTTTTTTGTCAGTTTTATCGGCATGTGGTCACTCTGGACTGGTGGAGGAAGGCAAAAAATGTTTCAAATTGTTGCGGGAAAAGTATGGTCTTGAACCAGATCCAGAGCACTATGCTTGCTACATAGATATCTTAGGTCGAGCGGGTAATATAGAAGGAGTATGGTCTGTGTATCACAATATGGTTGAGCAGGGTACTAAGCCCACTGCAGGAATTTGGGTAGCATTGTTGAATGCCAGCAGTCTTAATCAGGATGTTGAAAGAGGTGAATTGGCTGCGAAGCATCTCTTGCAGTTGGAACCCAATAAATCTAGCAATATTGTTCTTGTATCAAACTTCTATGCAGCCATTGGCAGATGGGATCGTGTTGATGAATTGAGAAGCATCATGAGAACAAAAGGATTGGTGAAGGAAGCTGGAAATAGTTGGATCAATGTTCTAGGCTTGAACCAACATGCTAGGACGCTATCTGTTTGATTGTTCAGCAATACGGAAGTGAAGCTTTACTGCTATTGGGAGATTTCTGCTGTACTTTGCCAATATAAAAGCATCAATAGCTACATTTAATCCGGCTGTCCGTTCTATCTACCCTCATTCTTTTAGATCATTGGTTAGCATTGGATGTCCACAGATCAACCAGTAAGTTACTTTTTCCTATTCCTCCAAAACAGTTCATCTATCCATTCCTTTCACCTGTTAGAAGTGGTTCATATGATTTTATTCACGATCGATTCATCATTAGTGACAGGTTATGAAATGAATGGTACACTTGTGATTGTGTCTGACATGTAGAGAGAAATGCACCCTAGTGTATTGTAGAATGTATATAGTCAATAGTCAATCTTTTAAAAGTACTGAGTTGTTTGCCCAAGATCAATTATGGCTATTGCTTTTACTGCGTCGCTTTATTACTTGTATAGTTTCAGTTATGTAATTATTGTTGTTTGTTTATTATTTATACATTTCTTAACTTTTGGTGTTCATAATCGCAAACTTACAGTTAATATGTAGCCTTGAATTGTGCAGAGGCTATGGTGGAAACTTACAAAGGCAATAGGTACCAGTCAGAACCTACAAAGGCAATAGGTAGCCGTCAGAACTTACAAAGGTTAATTGGTCTTGGAACACGACCTGAATCAAAATAGAAACTTACTACCCATATGTTTCTTAATATTTGGCATGGAGCTTGCAAGTTCTCCTTCTCAATCTAATGCATTCACACCATGTTTATGAGAAACTTCCATTTGTATTCGCAGGTCTTGCAGTTATTCGGCTGGTAGTTAGCCAATCTCATGATATATTTCATTTGTATCACTGCTTCATTTCATTTTAGTTGCAACTCGGAAGAGGGGTCGATCTAAAATGAGATATTCTCGTGGGTTTTTGTTTTTTGAATATCTGTGAACCAGTGACCAGTCATCTTTATGGTGTCTACGCAGCACGCAGATCTGTGACTAGGATGTGGTTATATCAAGTTGTGAAAAGCTTGCAAGAAATAACATCATTTGTGTGAGCATAAAGAACTGCTTATTCAAGTGCATCTTCTGTGAAATACTACGACAAACTATGACAACCCTTCGTTTAAATATGGTAAGTATGCAATTTTATGCATTTTTTATTCATCTTTTGAGTGCAATATGCTTCATTTTAATACTCGACGTTTCTTCTATACTGTGATACCTTTTTCTTTATTTTTAGTAAACAATAAGGACAGTTTGGTGCATTATTGCAAGTTCAGATAGGCAACGGAAGGAAGCACATACAGAAACGTCGCAGGATTGTGTTTTGCTTTCACTTTATACCCTTTCTTCGTTTCTTTCCACATATATTTGTATTTAGTGCTGAAGATGCTTTCTGTTTTTGAAAGGAAATACATGCTGTGTACTAATAGTGTAAAATCTGTTTTGTGTTCTCATTCAATCTCAAAAGTTTTATGATTTTTTTTCAATAATTATCTTTAAGATATGCCAACCGTGAATTTCTGATTGATTAATGTAAAAACAATTATTAAGCTCTAAACATAGAGTGGTGACAAAATGCTTTATAACAATCATCAAACTCTAAACATATGAGATTAAAGAGTGACAGAGGATGGGGCGGAGCTACGATCGTGGTGAGGGAACCATGGTCTTCCCTAATTTTTTTAACTATTTTTGTACACAAAGATAACAAAATCAACTTTCTGATAACAAAACGAAAGAGTTTTCATTTGATTTTAAAATTTCCTAACAATATATAAAATGATAATTTTACAAAATAATGAAAAATAGGTGACTCAATTAAGCGTATTTTAAGAAAAAGATAATAAATATATTTATTCGACAAAGATGGATAACAAAATTTCTAAAAATAGTCTTATAAATAGAGACGGAGGAAGTATATATACTATTTTAAAATTCATATTCATTGGGTAATTAGTTTTAACATTGAAATTATGACTGTTGTTTTATTTTAATAAATTAAAAAGAAAATGAATGAAATGAACTAGAACAAATATTCCTTTACTTTTAAATTTTTTTAAATACTAGAAAATATTCGATGGTCTTGATTTATTTAGAAATTGAAAATATTTTTAAAATATATTAGCACGAATAAAAAAATATTGTAATATACTAAAGTATTGGGTTTTTTCATATGAAATATACTGTTATATTATTATTATTATTGATAATACTAATAATAATGGTTGCTTTAACAATACGAGATTATTGGTGACTGAAACCTTTAGCTTGTATTTTCTTGTTGTATTTCTTTTTTCAAGAGATCAAATTATCTTCAACAATAATATAATACCTTATGAATGTCTACAGTAGTGAGCATTAATAATATATTTCAATAATTCAAACAACCACATCCCAATGGTCGTAATGAGAGTTAAAAATTTGGCATACTACATTCATTACATATTCAATGTTAAGATGAGTCACCCTAAGGATAATTTATCTCTCTTTGGATTTCTGATGATCTTAATGTTACTTTCTTTAATCGTTCAAGTTAATACTTGGATTAATTGGTGTTCGTATTGACTTAACATTTAACATCTTTGTTTTTTTCTAAAATATTGTAACATATCAAAATAACCCTTCAACTTAAATAATTTGTCAATAAAATATTACATCTCTCATCATTTTATGAACAATAATTTTATAATTAAAATAATATATTTAAATTAATTGTAATTGTAATTTTAATGTTTAATCTTGATATAAAGTTATTATAGTTAACTTTTTACTATTATAAGATAAACAAAGTACTATATACGAAAAAACTTTTAAAAAAGGTTTATACCAATGGAAAGCGATATTATGTACAAAATATACTAAACCAAATACATGTAAAGGAAAATTATATACATGATAATATGAAAAAAAATCCACACTAATACATTAAAAATATGTAACTTCATGTCAAATTAGTTAAATAAAGAAATGTTTAGAGCTTATGAAAAGAAAATGATAAATGTTTGTTTTACCTTCTTTTTCAAATACACTAGAACATCCTAGAATAGACACTTTAGTTGTGTGGCTTGCAATATAACCATGTCAAAATGAAAAAAGAAATAGTAAAAGTTAACAAATTTATCTGTTAAGGTCCTTAATAAATTATTAACAATGAACATCATTAGTTTTATTATAATCAAAGGATTTTAATAAGTTTTGACATTAAATTGTATTAATCTATATTTTATTGATTAATGTTGATTTTAACTCTTTATTTAATCTAGGATTAATTAATTTTAAAGCTAATGGCAAATTTAAGTATTTTTAATTAAATTTTTGTAACAAATATTTAGACTATTATTTTTTTTTTGTAGTGTTAAATTTTTTCGTTAACTAATATGATTAGAGTAAAATATCATTAGTATATAATAATGAATGATTTTATTAAAAAATGTGATTTTTAGGTGATAATGTAGAAATTGTGAAAAAAAAAAATTAAAGACATCCATTAAATTAATTTGATCAGCCATGTTTAAAGACAACAAAATCTACGATAAAAAATATGAAATTGAAAAAAAAGCAATAATTTAAAGTACTAGCATATATATTTTTAAAAAAATTATATATTAATTAACAGTTAATTAAATTAAATAAATAACAAATTGTTGATGTAGATTTTAAGTAATAACATTTTAGTTATTTTTTTGTTCTTATGAAAATTTCAGTAGGAGTCCTCGGAGTTTGATGTATTAGAGAGCAGTGTCCAGAGGTTGAAGAAGAAGACGAAAAGTAGCAGTATCACCAGCGTCGTAGCAGACACTTCTGAAATCGGATCCACCAGAACTCGAAGAGCATCAATGGCGTCGAACACGCGTATCTAGAGATCCGAACGTTACCATCGCCATCATCGTTCATGCATTTCTGATTGAGCTCATTCTCGCCCTCACCAATGGACAAGTCAAGTGCTCTGGAGTACATCAACCAGATGTTCCCCAACGGTACGCCACAAATCCAAATCTCACTTGCAACGCTTTTATTCCAACGTTTCGCTTACCAAATCCGCGTTTCGCTATGCAGAGGCGTCTCTCTCCGGCGTGGAGCCGCTGATGCAGAAAATCCAGAACGAGATTCGAACCGTAGATGCTGGAATTCTCACCGCCGTTCGGCAACAGGTGTTAAAATCTCTTCAATTAACGTCGCCTGATTTGGATTTGTTCCGTCGTTTTCGCTCTCTCATGCCTCCGATTCTCTGATTTCAGAGCAATTCAGGAACTAAGGCGAAGGAAGATCTCGCCGCCGCCACACGTGCCGTTGAGGTATGCGTGCGTGCGAAGTAGTTTAGTTTCCTGCTTCGACCTTTGTGTTGCGACGCGTGCGTTTTATCAGTGTCTTGCTTTGTGAATGCAGGAGCTTATGTATAAGATCCGAGAGATAAAAACTAAAGCTGTGCAGAGTGAGACAATGGTTCAAGAAATATGCCGTGACATTAAGAAACTGGATTTCGCGAAGAAGCATATAACTACCACAATTACTGCACTGCATCGTCTTACAATGCTAGGTAAATCTTGCTTATACGCCGCTGTTTTATAGGCTGTTGCATGCTTTATAAATTTTTTGACTCGTAGAAGCTTTTTTATCTTTTACTTCAACAAACTTACCTATTATATGGCAGTCTCTGCCGTTGAACAGCTTCAAGTGATGGCTTCAAAGCGTCAGTATAAAGAGGCAGCTGCACAACTGGAGGTATCCAATATAATTACTGCACGGTTTACTGTCGTGTATCGCATGGTCCGCATTTGTGTGATTAACTGTTGATATTTCTGATTATTGTGTTAGTTTAGGATGTATTTGCATTGGAGCTTGTTACTACGGTTTTCTTATTAGTTGTTTAGCAGTTTGAGGCTTTCAGTTGCCTCCACAAAGCGTTATGGTTTTAACTTTTAAGCTTTATCATTGATTTTAAACATTAATATTTGATTGTTTTGCTTTTGCATATCTTTTCTTGTTCTACATGTAGTGGTAAACAAGGGAAATTAATTCACTAAAGAATTTGTAAAGGATCATTGATTGAGTCAAATGACATATTTCATTTTGTATTGAAGAGGAAAATGTAGTTATTGTGATGTATAAGAGGACATCTCTGTCATTGTAGATATTGAGAGAGTTTTTATGAAAAGTAAAGTGATTTAATATGGTGTCTTCCCCGCAAAGGTGTCTCCTTGTAGTATATCTTCCACATTTAATTCACCTTAGTCAAATGATAAAGAGTGGACGAAGTATAGACATTTTATCATAGGAAGGTTCTATCATTGCTCATCTCTATAGATTTTGTAAGGATGTATAACAAATAGGCTTCTGCTTAATTTGGGGGAGAAGGGGAGGGGTTACAAATAGGCTGTTGGATGTTCCAGCTCTAGTAAAGAAACCTCATTAGATTTACCAGTTGTTTTTCTAATATCAATCCCCTTGATATTGATTTTTGCTTCTGGGTGTACACCACATTTTGCTTTGAATTTGTATCTGCAGGTGGTGGGATATGGCCTGGTTGTTTGTCATTGTTATTGACTGCGAGATATGATTAAACATGAATCTGAAATAAGAAACTTTTATGTTAAGTTGAGAATTTTATATTAAGTTTCACTACAAACTTACTTTTGAGACACCAAGTTCCCAAACATAAATCACTTCACTTCAGATTCAATTTTACCTGGAATAATTTTTTCAAAATTAAAACCATCTACTATCAAATACAGATATGGTTCAACTTATTTTGAATAAATAATTGTTTATTTTTTCCAGCTTCCTGAAAGTGCTTAAGCTATTATTTCTTAATTTATCCAGAAAGTGGCGCTTAAACCTGATGCTAAGTGCAATAATTTGCCCAAATATTATACTTTGAAAGTCTTCTTTGGTTTATTTGGTCTGCACTATCTGATCATGGTTTATGGTCCTTCTTTTTCATATATTTGATGATGAAAGTTATGCTTATTGTTTTAATTAACTAATCTGTAAACTAAACTTCTTGCTTTTGTTTATCTATCAATTTGTTCATACTGTTATCTTGTATTTCAGGCAGTGAACCAGTTATGTAGTCATTTTGAGGCCTATAGGGATATCCCAAAGATCATGGAACTAAGGGAGAAGTTTAAGAATATCAAGCAAATACTCAAGTCACATGTGTTTTCTGATTTTTCTAGGTATATTATTCTTACTGATTTCTATCTTCTGCTCTTTTGGAAATCTCAATGGGCACTATAATATGAATTTGATATACAATGTTTATTTAGAATGCTCATGTATTATTTTTTCCTAATATTTCTTTTATGACTTGCTATTAACCTCACTTGTTGTGGAAGCTGTTTGATCCAAAGAGGCTATGTGTAACTGGCTTCCTCAATTTTCTGTTTTTGTCTCAGCTTAGGTACTGGAAAGGAGTCAGAAGAAACTAATTTGCTACAGCAGTTGTCTGATGCCTGCCTGGTTGTTGATGCATTAGAGCCTTCTGTGAGGGAAGAATTGGTAAATAATTTCTGCAATAGGGAGCTTACTTCGTACGAACAAATTTTTGAAGGAGCTGGTATGTTTCATTCATCTGCTACATTAATTGTATAAATTTATTCATAGGGTTATTGTCAAATTTCTATATTTGGTTATATTTTTCCATATTTATAGAGCTTGCAAAGTTGGACAAAACCGAACGAAGATATGCATGGATTAAGCGCCGAATGAGATCAAATGAAGAAATTTGGAAAATCTTTCCAGCTTCATGGCATGTTTCATATCGGCTCTGTATCCTATTTTGCAAGAAGACGAGGTATGTTATTTACTTGTTTATGCAAACCATCTTAGTATAAGTTATATAACACTGGATTCACGCTTGCCCTTTAAAGAAATCATGGCCATAGTAAAACAGGTTTACCCCTTGTTTGTTGCGAAATGACATTATAATTTATTGAATATGAATAAATTTATTGCGGCAGTTTGGGCGTGTTACTTGAACTTCATTTTCCTTCCGTCTGACATTGATTTCCAATCATTTACAAAATCTTTTTTGAATGTTTTGTTGTATATTTTATGTTATGGTTTTGCAAAAAGTTGTGATGGAATTAAGCATTTTACAGAATATTGTCATTTCAAATGTAATAAATTTAGTTCTGGTTATTGTATAGAAAAACATTATTCTGTTTATGATACTTGTTTTTACAGAAAACAACTCGAGGACATTCTTGCTAATCTAAAGGAAAAGCCAGATGTTGGAACCTTGTTATTGGTAAGCCATTGAATAATACAATACCAATGATGCTGTTTTGTATCCATTTCCCATTCCCAGGACCTCTAATTACAATATAACTGTCAACGGATGTTCTTATGTTATTTCGCAGAGGCTGGTTACAATGTACAAAAGCTGTCAATTTTGTATTTCAGATGAAAACACTTACATTTTTGTGTTATTTCGGTGTTTCATCTGTCAATTTCTTGCAGGCTTTACAAAGAACTTTAGAGTTTGAGGATGAATTGGCTGAGAAATTTGGGGGAGGCACTCAAAACAGAGAAATTGCAAATGAGATCGAAGAAATCGGTAGGGGGACTAATTCTAGTAATAGTGCCTTGGATATCCGGAAGAAGTATGAAAAAAAGCTTGCTGCTCATCAAGGAGGTGACACTGAAGTATGTTTTATAAATTTCTGAAGTTAACAGTGCTTATTTATAAGTTATTTTCTTCTCCTTTCAAAATTGTAGTTATCAAATGATTGTCATGTTTTAATTTTTGTATAAACAGGAGAAAGATGGAACTAAAGATTTGGCAGTGCCTGGAGCTGGGGTACGGTCTCATTTGACTATTTTCCTATTTATATAATTGATTTTATAGATTAAGTACATATGTTTACAATTGTGGTCTGAGATATGCTGTCATGATGATGTAAATTCTTGAGGAATTAACCTTTTTGGTTTGTCTTTCAGTGATTTTTTTTTTCTTGCTTTTCTTGGTCACTGTTTTCTGCTGCGTGGCTCTTTATGCTAATTCCTAGTTAAGTTTGTGACACAACATACTTAGTACTTTCTTACACCCCCAAAAAAGGATGTATTATACCTTAGGACATTGCTTTTAGTTTAAAAGATCTCGAGCCCAGGTTATTTTGTGGATTATATTTTCTTGATTTCACAAATACTGTTGGTTGTAGTTGTGGCTTTATTGGAGGTTTTCTCATTTTATTCTATTGGACTGTTTTGCCAAGACAAACCTGACAGACATTTATGTTATTTGGACAGTTCAATTTCCGTGGAATTATTTCATCTTGCTTTGAGCCTCACTTAACAGTATATGTAGAATTGGAAGAAAAGACGCTAATGGAAAGTCTGGAGAAACTAGTTCAGGTAATTTGTGTATCACCTTTTAGAGGTGTTCTGTGATTTACTTATTTTCTTAATCTTGATTAAACGTTTCATCCACTATAGGAAGAGACATGGGATATTGAGGAGGGAAGTCAGAGTAATGTTTTATCCAGTAGCATGCAGGTGAGTCCCTCAATCTCTTAGCAGGTTACGTTAGAGCAGTGTAATTTGCCTCTTTATTATTTCATGTCTTGTCAGCTGTTAGATGTTCTTATAGCTAGTATCTGATTAACTGTTGTGAAAGACTAGTGTGGCTAAATAGCTTAAATATTTTTTTGCCCCTTTCACAATCAGTTTTTGATATGCTTTTTATTTGCTTTATTTCTCTGTGTCGTGCTACATAGTTGTTTCTTATTATCAAGAGAAGCTTGAAGAGATGCAGTGCTTTAACAAAGAACCAGACACTATTCAATCTGTTGAAGGTAAAGTTTTATAATTTTTTAGTTTGATGTTTCTATTTTATATAAGAAGTGATAATGCATAAGCTTTTAACTCATTTTCTGCCGTTTTATATTCCTTGTTATGATAGTTGTTTAGCCATTGAAATCAAAATATAGTGACATACTATTGTTTGTGTCCAAATTTTGGACTATTGCTCGTAATGTCCATTGAAATACAAATATATATGTCAACCTATTTACTTGTATCAAATGGACTTCATTAATAAAGATTAAAAAAACACTTGCTCAAATAAAGTTGAAGGGTTCAATTCCATCTATTTGCTGATTAGTGGTTGTGCTGACTCAAGTATCACAATTTCTTGAACTCTGTTAAAGACGGGATTCATTGAATTGAGAACACTAGTAAAAAAAGCAGAATAATAGGCATTGTTTCAGTGAGTCTTGTAATATCATTAGTACTTGCAATGTTGTTATTATTTTAATGCCCCTTCTCTTAATGAAGCTTAATAATGTAGTGTTTTCCTCACATTTCAGTTTGATTAGAAGTTATTATCTTTTATTGTTAATGTGTTAGTCAAGAGTCCACTCTGGATGTTCAAAGTGTTTCTTTGTCAGATAAAGAGCGTAGTTGTCCTGATGAGTCTGGTTTCTTTGCTTATTTATTGTTTTGTTTTCTGTTTAGTGTTTAAGATAATATATTATTTTCCTCCTACATATTTTATATCTTCTAATTATATTTCTTTCCTTTCAAAAATAAAAAGAGAGAAGACAAAGAGTGAGTTTTCTGATCCGGGAGTGTCATGGCTTATATCAGGTTAAACAGCATGTTCGTTTGCAAAACTGTTTGATATAATTAAGTGATGACACAAAATATTTGCCCCACATCTTATTCAAGAGTTGCCCGTTTTAGCTTATGTTAGTATTAAGTGTAGCTGAATGTGGTAGAAAAAATAGTAAGAAGGATGTATCATCTTTGGCTGTAGTGTTTTAAGTTTTGGAGTATTAAAAATAGTATTTTTTTAACTTTGTGGCTGAAAGTAAACTGATTTTTAATTGCAGTGCATACTGGATTGTAATGGGTCTAGCTTCATGCAGTTTATGACTTTATTCCCTTTCAATCTTAGGTTTTCCAAAGAGTTCTCAAAGCGTATGCTACGAAGCTCTTTGCTAGACTCCCAAAGGGGGGAACTGGAATTGTTGCAGCAGCCACAGGCATGGATGGACAAATAAAGGTATTTTCAAAGCAACTGGTTATTCATCATAGTGAGAAGTTGCATATTAATGCTGTCAAACAGCTTTCATTATGTGTGTGTTTTAATTCTCTGGAAATTTTGAACAGACATCTGATAAGGACGAAAGAGTGATTTGTTACATTGTGAATTCAGCAGAATATTGCCACAAAACGGTTGGTTTCTTTGACCATTTTCATCCATTTCATAATGAGTAAATGCCTGAAGCCTGATTTACTGACATTTATATTTATACTTGATAGGCTGGTGAACTGGCTGAAAGCGTGTCTAAAATAATTGACCCTCAATATGCAGAAGGGGTCGATATGTCTGAAGTGCAGGTATTAATACCTTCTCTTAGTGTTTTTTTTTTCTACAGCTCTCATTCTAACAGAGATATATACAGGATGAGTTCTCAGCCGTTATAACAAAATCATTGGTGACCTTGGTGCATGGTCTGGAAACTAAATTCGACATTGAAATGGCTGCAATGACCCGTGTCCCTTGGGGTACCCTTGAGAGTGTTGGTGATCAATCAGAGTAAGTTGAATTCCTTAATAAAATTCAACAAATGATTATATATCTTGTGACAAAGTTCATTAGTTTAACTGTACTATTGTCATGCAGGTATGTTAATGCCATAAATTCAATCTTAACCACTAGCATTCCTGCACTTGGAAGTCTTCTTTCACCCATCTACTTTCAGTTCTTCCTGGACAAGGTGATTCTCTATAACAGATTAAATACATGCAACTTTGGTTTTTTTATGTGAAAGCTAAGGACAGTTTCTCTTCTAACATAATACTTACAGTTTTATAATTAATCAAGTATACATTATTTATTTTAATATAATTTTTTCTTTTGAATTTGCCGTTCTGTTATTTCATATTCATCTTCAATTGTTTCTGAAATATCTTCTGAAGTTTATTCTTGATAATATCTACTGATAGTTTTGTTAGTTTAAGCATCCCTAGTAATCATATGGTGTGCAGTTAGTTGAACTTTTTTTAGTCTAATATTTTATTTTAATCCGCAGCTTGCTTCATCTCTTGGTCCACGCTTTTATTCCAACATTTTCAAGTGCAAACAAATATCAGAAACTGGAGCTCAACAGGTACTGACTATTTTTTTAATTCCTTCAGTTACATGAGTGGTAAAGTCAAAGCATAGTTTTTGACAGGTTCTTATTTGCGAACTGGTTTATGTTTTATGGATAAAGAAATTTATTAGAATGGAAATACTATGCAGTGGACAAGGTATCTTGCAAAACCGTAAATTAAAATTAAAGAAAGGAACAAAGGACCTCTTATTAATACACTAATCAGATCCCTATCAAGATCCCTTTAAAATGTCTAACATAGAAGATGGTTATTAATTTGCATGATGTCTCTGACTTTCTCTTTTGAATATTTTTAAATTGAACTTTCTTCACTCTTACTCTTAAATGGTAATTTAATGAATTAAGGCATTTCTCTTGTCTATGCCTGAAAAAGGTTTAGACTTTAGAGTCCATAATGTTCGCCACCACCATATCTTTTGGCAGGTAAAGTGTATAAACCAGAGTGTTCCTTTTTGTAAGGTACACCACAAACAAATGAACAAAAAGAGTACTTCATTTGGCTGGGTGCTCCCCTGATCCTAGCTAGATTGTTCCTTTTGGGTGGATTGCTCCATTGACTCAAATTTTCATATATTCTCTGGATAAAGGACATACAATTATGCTAATGACTTAATTACATAATGCACCAAGGTATTTATCACCCAAATATAATAAATCATAAATGAAAAAAATCCAAGATAAATCATATTTAGGTATACGGTTCCTTAAACTAGATTTGTTATCAAAGATAAAATCCATAAAAATAAGAAATATATTAATATCTTAAATGACATTTCATATATTAAAATAACGCAATAATTCTTTTCTATTTTGTATCATGACTACAATTAAATATTTGATGTAGTAAGAAGAATCCTTTGCTTCTTTTTGTAATGATAATAATATATGCTTCCAAGGAGCTCTTTTGCAACCCAATTTATGATGTTAATAAACTAATGAACTGATTTCTGCAGATGCTATTGGATACCCAAGCTGTTAAGACGATTCTTCTTGAAGTTCCTTCCCTTGGTAGACAGGTGATATTAATTTGTATTCAATAGTTTCTACTGCTTAAATATAACTTCGTATGATGTTTGTACCACAAGAAATATCACCATCATGATAACCTATGCTGTTCTGTTGTCCAATTGTACCTCTCTCCCTTGTTTATATTAATTTGACAACTCCATTTTCAAGCTTTTCTTTTCCGGGAATTTTCACTTTAGAAAATGCCTCTTACAAGAAACTCAAAATATATTTCCAGATCTAGTTTTGGGATGGACGATATTTATTGATAATAAAATTTCAGAGATAAAATACACATAAACCTGGACTAGAAATTGATATTTTAGAATCAAACCGAAGTGAATAGAAATTGATATTTCAGATTTTGTTGGTTATTCATCTCTCTGAGAGTTCAGTCCATGCTTAAAGAGTTTACCTTCCTGTTGGTAGTAATGCTTAAATATCAATCAATACACGGTTTGTACTCTAATTTGCATTACAGTTCATTAAAATGAGAGGTGCTAGGATAGTGAGATAAGATTTGCATTACTGTTCATTACTGATGTGACTATCTTGACCAACCAGCTATTTTATGACGCATATGAGCTGTATTCCACTGCATTGACAAAACTGTCTTCAAGCAGTCTAGAATCCATTGTCAAATTAGTAGTGAAAATGACGTTGTGTTTGCATCTCAAATTATAGATTTGTTGCATGGTTGTCACTGGTTTATCTCCTTAGACTAACTGTTGTCTTTTTTTGTGATAGACATCAGGTGCTGCTAGCTATTCCAAGTTTGTGAGCCGCGAGATGAGCAAAGCTGAGGCCCTTTTGAAGGTTTGTTGAGCATTTATTAGTAAAATATTATTATGTAAAAATAATTTTGTGTTTGGGTTATAGCTTATTTGGTGTTAAATACATCCGAAGGAGTTTATGAATAGAAAAATACTTCAACCTAAAACCCAACCTGAATTCCTTCTGACAAATTTGTATGAATGTCCGTGTTCAGGTTATACTTTCTCCAGTTGATTCTGTAGCAGATACTTATCGTGCATTGCTACCTGAGGGTACACCCATGGAATTCCAACGCATCCTGGAGCTTAAGGTTATAATTAGCTTGTTCTATCAAAATCTCTGGTTGATTGATTGCTGGTTTTTGCATTATTTCTTTGTTCTGGACCTCTGATTATTGAGATGAGTCTGCCAAGGCTGCTCTTATAGAATATAGGAAATAAATTTATGGTTAAGTTCACGACTGAATAAAATTATTCTGGTCATTTTCAATTAGGCTTATTAATGCTAGCTGAACACTCATAAGCAAATGTCACCCTCTTAGGATATCAGCAATGTTACATGACAAATTTGAGAAGCTAACAAAGAAGCACTTAGAAGACTCAATTGGTGAAAATTAGTAGTTTATCAAATCTGTCACTGTAGCAGATCAAGGATCTGCAATTCAATGGACAATTAAATATAAGAAAAGTAATGCTATTTTTCAAACTTGAGGAGCTTACACAGAAACACTTAGAAGAATCAATTTGTGAAAATTAGTAATTTAGCAAATCCGTCACTGTAGCCGATCATGGATCGATAATTCAATAACGCATAACGTCTTAGGAAAGTAATGTTATATTCCAAACTTGAGGAGCTTACATAGAAGCATTAGAAGAATCCGTTTGTGGAAATTAGTAATTTTGGCAAATCTGTCACTAGAAGATCAAGATCACTAATTCAACAGTCATCTTTTCTAAATTAAAATGTTATAACAAGTAATCTGATAGGAACCCTGCTATGTCGTCACAGAAAAAGTGGTAGTAATCCTAATTACACGGGTAGAATCATAAAAGGAATAATGAAAAGATACAAAAGTTCATCGATGATTTGCTAGTCTCTCTTCCCATATCTTACCAAATTCATGCCCACTTTTCTCTGTCTATCTTATAGCTTAAATCCTCACTATTTCCTTCCTTTTCTATTCCCTCGCCATGTTTGCTGTTCTGCTTATTTTATTCCTCCTAAGTACACTTCAGTAATTTTGGGTCCTCTAAGATAATCTACTCAGCGTTATCAAATGGCTGCGCGCGATAACGGTATGGGGGCGGTTTTTCCGATGACCTTCCTCTATTTTGAAGGTTATGGCATCTTACGCCATTTCTGCCGTGTCTCCCGCCATGGACGTGGTGCTGTGGCGGTTCACGGCTCCTATGGCGGAATATTGGCCCTTTATTTTTCATTTTTCAAAATCTTTTGGGCTTGGTCCATTTTTAAATACGAGCCCTTGCTTAAGAACGTGAATCTTCTTCACGGGAGAGCCCTATTTTATGAACGTGAATCTTCACAGAGCGAGAACCCTAAGCCTGGAAAGCATTAGAGAATGAGCCTTCTTGGTCGTGGAGTCTCCTTTGAGTCATCTATGGCAAAAACTTACCCTGGCGACATAAGCTCCGACGACCTAGACCTTGAAACCAACTTTTTTACCCTATCTTTCTTGTCCTTTTTGTTTGTTTCTTTCCTGTTTCTTTCTTCCTCATCTGTTTTTCTGTTATTTTCTCTTCTCCCTTTTCACATGTTCCTCGTCTAGTTGCTGCTCTGTTTTTATAGTTCTGTGTTTCTTTCACAAATTTTCAGAACCAATTAGTTGTTTTTTCTTACCTTTTCTTTTAAAACATTGTTCCCAATTATTTTCCACTTATAGATAACGTCCAGCACCCAAAACCTAAGCAATGTATCCTCAAATTACTTAATGAAGTATTAGTGGTTTTTAATCATGTTTAAGACTTTGTGATGACATTCATGAGAATTTTATAAATATTATGAAATTAGTTTGTCATTATGCTATTTTTGATATATGTCATTTTTGTTGTTTTTTTAGGGTGTAAATTTATCTGTCATGCCATTTTCGATACTTCTATTACGGATTTTTTGCTCAACATCATAACCGGTTATGCACTATTGATAACATTGCTATTTACAAACCTTGCCATTAGTGTTATTACCCTAGTACATAGATTATATGAAGGTACTGATATAATTGCTGAAGAATCGAGACTGATGAGGAGCATGCAATGCATAAATCCAACTGAAAATATGTAAAAAATAAACCAATATTTCAATTAAACTATATTAGTTATTATTCGGCAATGGTTCATGCTTTGCTTATGAATTCTATCACGTGAGGCAAATCATTTGGTTTGTCAGATGCAACCGAATGCATGATTTGTAATGTTTGGATGATTTGATTTGTGTTTTCAGGGTCTGAAAAAAGCTGATCAACAAAGCATTCTTGATGACTTCAACAAACTTGGGCCTGGTATTAAGCAAACTCAGGTTGCACCTACAATTGTACCAGCAGCTCCTCCAGTAGCTCCTGTGGTGCCTAGCCCCTCTGCGGTTGGACTCATCGCGTCGAGAGAGGATGTTCTAACTAGGGCTGCTGCACTTGGACGAGGAGCTGCCACCACTGGGTTCAAGCGGTTCCTAGCTCTAACTGAAGCTGCCAAAGACAGGAAAGATGGTCCTTTCAGAAAGCTCTTTAATCCATAATTAAGAGAGTGTTACAACCCCTATTTTTTGGCCGGTGCCCTTAAGCCTTTTTAGTGTTTTTTTTTCTTCTCTTTCATTCTTTATGTAAGTTCAATATCATGTTTATCTGATTTCACTCGAACAACTGAAAGCTGATAATAAAGAGATCTAGCTACAAATTTGCATCATTCTTTCTGTAGCTCATAAATGATTATTTTTGTCTGTTGCTTGTTACTGCCCCGATTCACACTATCGTGGGCTTTTAAAATTGTCATGTCTGTTTGCTCCATTCTGAAACTGTTGAATTTTGTGTGATTGATATTGAGATTAATTCTAGAGCCTAGTGGACGATGTTGGGCTAAGAGGACAATGGAATACAACTGTCAGTAAATGAAGTTACGGAATGTTCTTCGACTGACACGTTGTGAAGCTTAAATATTAAAAAATTAAACTAGGAGTCGGAAACCAAAATGTTGATCTATTATGCATATGTATGTGATAATCTGAATTTTAATAAAATATAAATTAAATGTATTATTAGAGCTTATTAGAAGAACTAAAAGTAACAAATAACTAAATATGACTGTATGTAGTATCGGCAATGAGATATTAATTATGTAAACTATTGTTTTTAGAAATTAACTGAGACATTAGGAAAAAGTCACAACTTTCAATTTAAGTCATACACTACTTATCAAATCAAAGTTAGTAGATTTTAAAAAATCAATATAATCGAACTCATCAAATAATTTATTTTCAATCAGATAAACTAATAAACTAATTAATCACCTAAAAAAGCCTATAAATTAATTACTTCTCTTACGAAATAAATACTTAATAGTTCTTCTATAACTTTGTAGCAAAAACAGATGTTAAAAATGAATGATACCAAGCAATGCAAAATCAGAATCTCTTTTTTAATGAATTCTAAAGTTAAGATTTATAACTAATAACAGGAAACTATTTTTTATTTTTAAAAAATGAAATCTATTAAATACTGCATTATATATTTCATATTTCCATCTTATGTCACTTTAAATTTAAAGATTAACTCATAATGTACTCTGTTGTTAACCTATTATTTCATCATTAATCTTTGCACTAAGTTTCTTGTTTTTTAATTGTACTTTTAACCACTTTAATTATCATCATCTTCTTCGTCATTGTATGTTTAGAGAATGACCAACCTTAACATGTTCATTTTGATTTCGATCCAATCGATATTTATCATAAAACAATAAGTTTCATTAAATATTTGTCATGATGTGACGAACAAGGAATCCGAGCAAGGTTTGGGCCGAACAGGATTTGGACCAAGTAGGATTTGGGCCAAGCACTATTTGGATCGAGCAGGATTTGGGCCAAGCAGGATTTGGACCAAGAAGGATTTGGGTCAAACATTTGGACTGAGCAGGATTTGGACCAAGTAGGATTTGGACCGAGCAGGATTTGGACTGAGTTTTTCAACAAAGAGTTAGGATTCTCGACTTTGGGAGAGTAGAGATCAGGTATGACTTTTTTCTTTTTTATACATAAAACACTCACTTCTCTTGTTAGGGAGAGAATTATTTTAGACCTTAGTGTTCTTAAATTGATCTAGATAGAGAAAGTTCTCCTTATATTTTATCTTTAATGAGTTGAGAAAAAAATTTGTTCATGATTTTGGTTTCCCAATATACAAGACCAGAACAATTATAATTATTATTATTATTTTGTCAATTTTATAATCTAAACTTTTGTGTTTTATCATTATATTCTTTGATTTTTACGTATTTATATAGATCTATTGAATATTTAGCAAGGTGTCAAGATGATTTTGTTTTACGTATCTATAGACACATCAAGTATTTAATGAATTTGCAGTAAAATATGATAATAAAATTTGAAAAACAAGAACTTGATAAAATTTGAAAATAGTAATGGTTAAAGTAATAAAATATAGCATGAATAAATTTTAATTTAGGTTTAAGCGCAATATTACTGGATCAATAGCATAAATCTGGAGAGCTGGCAGCAAATTAATCTGCAACTGCAGATAAGAAAATAAGAGAAAGGGAAAAGTCAAAAGTCAAAAGTCAATCCCTTCTGACATAACATAACCTATTAACCTTCTAGATGTGGAAGATCAAGACTGAATCTAAATTGTTTTGTTCTCTTGTTTCATTGCTTTTGATTTTTTGTTGAATTAAAATCCTACGTACAAATACGTCACAACTGCTCACGCGCTTTGTTGTTTTTCAGATCTATCATCTATGCTCACCTTACCTACAAACAACGGAACTCACCCAACAGTTTAGCGCGTGACCACATTGACCGTTTGATGATGGCTCCAAATATTTTAAGCACATAATATTTAAAGTCTATGTTTTACAAAGTCATCAAATTTTCATCTTAACTATTCACGTGTGAGGTATTTGATACTTTAATTAACTACTTTAAATCTATTTCAAATTAACTTATTTTAAAATATTTTTTTGTCATTAATTTTTTTTTACCTATTATTGCATATAATAATATATAATAAAAGTTGTAAAAAATTCAACATAATAATAACACTTTAAATTAAGAAAAAAAAATCGAGAATACATAAAGATTTTAATTTTATTAATATTTATTTGATCTACGAATTCAAATAAATCATATATTATTTTTAACAAATAAATAAAAACACTAAAAAAGTATTTATAATTTAATTATTTTTTAAAACATAAAAATATAATTACATAATAATATATTTTTATCTAAAAAACACAAATTTATTTTTTATGTAATTTTATATTTATTAACTAATTTTACTGAATTTATATACTTTAATAAACTAATTTAGCAATTAAAAATTTATAAGTTAACAATTCATTAACTGACAACTAATTTTTCTGTTACAAACTAGTATATCACTTACTAACTATTTTATAGATTCTATTTTTTAATTTATTTTAAAATTCAAATCCAACAGCCCTATTTAAAATAAAAGTTACTTTAGTCATTTATTAACCACTTCCTTTGTTTTTATCAACCAAAATATTGAAAGTGACCTAATAACTAATTAATAAACAACTTCTTAGAATTTTGGTCCCGAGAAAGCTAAAAATACAGCCAATCAATAGGTATCTACGTTTTTTTTTATTTGAGAGTTGACAAATAAATTAAGTGTATGTTTGGGAATAATTAAAAAAAATAACTTATTTCTATAAATCTGACAAAAAAAGTAATCATTATTAATAATATCTTGATCCATCCCTAAAATAAGTAAGTTTTATCTTCTACTAGAAACAAAAGAAAAAAAATACAAAAACTTGATCAACCAATTTTAAAATCATTTATCTAAAGTATAACTAAAGTATCAACAGCATAAGATTTTTCATATATTAATCAATAATCAATTTTAGAATTTAATTAAACATATGATAATCTAAAATTCTCTTACCTTTTCCTAATTATTATATATAATCAGTTAGTTAATAATGTAAAATACATTGCATAAAAAATGCCATGAAATTAAATTGTTTAAAATTTCATCAGACAATTTTTTTCATTATTTTAATATTATAACAAATATATGTAACTTCATTTTAGTTTAACTTTTATATACTTATATAGTTTAGATTTTGCATACTAACAATTTTAAAAAATATTACTGGTATACTTTTAAACTAATTACTATATAACAATAATTGATTTTTTGTATTTAAAAAAATGTGTATATATATATATATATATATAATTTTTTTTCTCTCTCGCATGTTGAGTGCATATTCCTTCACTTGTTTTCTTTGGATGTTTTGTTCTCACTTTTGCATTCAATTGAACTACTTTTTTTATTTGCTTTTTTTTTTTTTTTTCCAAAGCCCCCAAAATAA
>Ga0214544_1001285_pt1 | contig 51439 bp, 22 predicted proteins | sample CNSS3metaG_FD_160074 | JGI IMG/M metagenome (GOLD analysis project Ga0214544, IMG submission 160074) | Root nodule microbial communities from cowpea collected in UCLA plant growth center, Los Angeles, California, USA - CNSS3 | ecosystem: Host-associated > Plants > Roots > Nodule | place: USA...
ACTGGTTTTATGCCATTCACACATTATGCCATATTACTTGCACAGGTAATGGTTCTAAACTTTCGTTCACACGTTCATTCACACTTTCATTCACACAGGGTAGTGGTTTTAACGGCACACTTTCATTATTCCAAATTAAAATAATAATAATAATAATAACACTTTTGCACATAACAGTATTATTATATCTTCATTCAATTGCCAATTAAAAACAAAACACCATTACAGTAAATTACAGTAAAGCACGCGCACGCATAAATTCTGATTAATGGCAACATTTCAATGGCAGCAGCGAAAAACGGTAAAATCCCTAAAACTTTAATTAGGGTTCATAAAAAATGGAAACAAACATCATAAGAGGAGAATCATAAATCCTACAACATTGGCTCTGATACCACATGTAAAACTTAATTAAGGATCTTTAAGATTTATAATTCTCACACGATAAATCATAATAGAGCACTAACCTTGATCCATGAGAGATCCTGTGAATATGCGTTCTTCAGTTTATAATCTTGTGTGCTCTTCAACCACCGTTTCCCAATCTATCTTTTTGCCTTTCTTTCTCTTCTCACACGTACTTGATGGGTTACAGTGAAAAGAACCTTATGGCCAGAGACAGAACCCCAATTCCTTTTATAAACCAACGTCCATCAAGTTGGTTTTTATTTTATCTTTATCTTTATTTTATTTTATTGTCACTTCCCATAATAATAACCAATAAGTCTTTATATTTTATTAAATCACAATTGGGCCCATCATAATATTTCAAATGAGTCACTAATAGAATTAATTCGTCAATTAATTCTAACAGTAAGATGAGTAAGTTAATCTAAGTTCAAGAATTATCACTTTTAGGATCATTCTTGGTTGTAAGTAGTTAGAAATTAGTGTGTTCTAAAAGCAAATAGATTTACTTAAAAAAAGTTGGTGGAAACAAAATTATCGCCAAATTGTGATTATTCTTAGAAAATTTTGAATTCAAACTTTTTTCTTTTGCATTGTTGTTGTATATATTGACTTTGAAATGATTGACTTAACTTCACTTTTGATATTGGTTGGTTTTGTGTTTTTGTAGTTTTTACATAATTCATTCAATCTATCTCAATATTGTTTTTGTTCTTATCGGGATTTGACATGTGGACCTTTGGACAGGTGATAAGATATGAATGGATGGAAAAATCTTAATGTATGTTCCTGAGGACTATAATAAAGAGAAAAAATCATCTGCAAAAGATCCTCCAACTCTCAATTTAGTAAGATAGTTTGAATTTTTTATAGTAAAGGAGAATGAGTATGAGAGGGTGTATATAAGTTGGGAATACTAGATATATTTATAGGACCTTTTGGGTCTTGGATCCATATGATAAAACAAGTAATGTAATATAAAACAATATCAGTAAAATAACGACTTACCTCAAATAAACAACAACAACAACAACAACAACAACAACAACAACAATAATAATAATAATAATAATAATAATAATAATAATAATAATAATAATAATAATGTTACACCTTACTTGATATACCAAATATATCCTGTAAATATTTGGTATCAAGGATATCAAGATGTAATCAAATTACCTAGATTTATCATAATTACCGTTGATATGTAAATATTTGCTCCAATAGATATATCTTATAATATTTTATAGTCTTTTTGGTGATAAGGTTAATTAGACCTTATTATGTCGCATTACTTAGCCTTATCTATTAGATCGGGTAAGTTCACTTTAAAAATTTAAAGACAAATTTTGAAAATTTAAATTTTATTAATATGTTCATACTGCTTAAATGAATTTGTAAATATAGTTCTAAATTTTATTTCACAGTTATATGTATATGTCTTAAATATTTAGTTCTTATGTGTTTAATTTCTTATATATATATATATATATATATATATATATATATATATATATATATATATGTATATGTATGTATATGTATATGTATGTACCAGTATTTTGATTATTTATTTTAGGGTTAATTATGTTTTTTATTTTTTGACTTTAAGATAAAATTATAATTAGTCCATCTTCAAAGTTTTTGTTCAATTTAGTCTTCAATCTAAAAAAATATGTAGATCTAGTCCTTTTAACCAGATTTTGCTAAATTTAGTTAACGTTTCAAATTTGTTAAGATTACACCACCGTTTGACACATCTTCGTTTTAAGTTTTAATGTTAATCATAATAAACTTAACAAAATTTGAGTAAAAAAATTAAATTAATGCATTTCTTAAATTGAAAATTCAAATTAGGCTATTAAACCTAAATTTCAAAGAAAGACTAATTTTAATATTCACTAAAAATTAAAGGACTTAAAATATATTTAAGTCTTTATATATATATATATATATATATATATATATATATATATATATATATATATATATATTTATTTATTTATTTATTTATTTATTTGTCATTTGTCAATACATTTCTCAATAAAATTTCTCATTAATACTAATTAAGATATGTTAATCTAAAAATACTTGATAAAGTTTACAGTTTACCTGAAAATTAAACTACTAAAGTTTTTAATCAATGTTTTATAGGAACACAATTCATTTTAGATATTTTATGGTAAACATGTACACATTAAAAAAGTTCAAATTAGAAAAAGTAATTAAATATAATTTTAGTCTCTTAATTCTCACTAAAAATTAAAATCGGTCTACTTTCAAAATTTTGTATCAATTTGATTTTCTATTTATTTATAAATGCATAAAATTAGTCATTTGAATCAATTTTTTTAAAATTTATTTGACAAACGTATTTCTCAACTAACATGGGAATAAAGATATGTCAAACGATGTAAATAGTTCAAATAAAACTCGTTTGAAACATCGAATAAATTTAAAAATTTTTATTATAGAAACATATACTATAGAAGACACCACCACCTAGAATCTTCGAAACACAAAAAGGCATTCAACAATTTCATTTTAAGGTAATCTTTTGATACTGACAAAAGAAATCAGATACTCATGAATTTAATTAACCATGTGTATTTAATATTTTTATTGTATTGGATTAGTCTCATTTATTTCCATTATATACATTATTATCAAATTAATAATTTATTAATTAAACAATTTTAAAAAATTCCAAAAACATATGTTGTACATTTTTATTAATGCATTAAACATTGTTTAATTAAAAATAAATAAATATATCCTACTAAATGCTTTCTATATTAAAAATTAAATAAGATTTATTTTCTAATAACAGCTCCAATTATTTAAATAAAACATTAATAAAATGTTTTCTTTCAAACATTTCGTACTTTCCTTTAACGTGATAATTATTTGAAACTTCCAATGATGTATAATGATGTATAATTTATGATGGAATGGAATATATAAGCAGCGATGTATCATGTATAACCATTAAGAAGAAATCTCTAACATATGTTGTTTTAAAAAGTCAAATCTTTATTTAATAAAAGGTTTGAAAAAAAATAACGATTAGTATTAATATATTTATTTATTTATTTATTAAGCGCGTGCTACGTGAGTCAATGTTGGCGGCGCAATCACAATCATTGTCCATAAAGTAGTTATTTAATAATTGAAAAAATGGGTTTGAAGATGAAGCAACTTTCCGTCACAAAGAAACCACCAACAACTTTTGATAAGTTTAATAATACGCAACAAAGGAAAAGTTTATTTTATTGATTGATTGTAGAAACATAAAAAGTAGAAGCATAAATACATATATTTTGTCGTTTAGTAAAATGGTTTTGTAATTAATTATAGAGATACGCTTATGTGTGCAATTTTGTAGGTTAAAAATTAGTTGCAAATATATATGAACCATAGAAGATTTTTTTATTTAAAAGTGTTAAATTTTTTAAGATATTAATAAAAATATAATTTTTATATAAAATATACATCCATTTAAATATTTCGGTTTACGAAATCATAAGAATTAGAATTAATTGATTAAGAATTCATATTGCATTTGAACTATTAATTAATATTTTTATTACTGTTAATCAATTTAAAAATTTTGAAAACCGAAAAAAATATTTTTATCCTCACGAGGTTATTTAACCTTTAAGCTATAAAGTGTATTTAATCAACTTCATTAAACAAAAACTACCACTTAATTAATAACTCAATGGTCAATAAACACTGATGTTGATATATAAACATATAACTTATTATTTTAGTATTGATATAAAGGAGTGATATATAATATTAATATTATTTTTTGAAATGATATATATTAATGCAGTTAATTACATTAATGATAAATAGGTGGATAAAAGATTATCAAAAGACGAGTTTTAATTAGTAAAGTGAAAAATTAATTTATTCTAATGCATGTCAAATTGTGTAAGTTTAAAATATGCTACCAATTATAGGTCTATAAATTGTTTTATCTTATGGTGAAATAAGGTTGTAAAATGTACTAAAAGACATTAAATGCATAATGATAATATTCTTTGTCTTAATAAATTAAGATAAAGTTATTGAATTATCGTTTAAAAAAACAATATACTTGTTTGTTTTAATTAAGCTTAGACTATTTTATAAAAATAAAATGAACTTAGGTTGTTAGAAGAAAAATTATGAGTGACTTAGATTTAGTTTTCAGAAACTTAATCTTAGGTTACTTATTATTCTATATTTCCCTTACCTTTTCTTCATATGGTATTGTCTAATGATAATGCGTATTTAGTGTGTTTAATAAACACCATTAATTATATTGAGAATTAACTAAATAAGCATGTGTTCAAAGCTACGTATAATGAATTTTCTATTTGAGATCAACCTATATATGTTATGATGGATATTAGCTCAAATCAAAGCATATGTGACATAAGTGACATCCAAAGCACTATATGTTAATAAGTAAAAATGTTATTCCAATAATGTTTGAAAACCTTTTAAGGAATAATTTGACATTGTAATAAATTAAGAAGTGTGAGGAAAATACAAAAATAATTAATGATATATTATCTTGCATGTTTATATATATACAATCCAAAGATTCAATAAGAAAGTTCAACCTTATGTCTATCCTAGATTCCATAGGATAAGTATTACTTCTAGGTCTATGATGCTAATAGGTTTAATGATATTGCCATTGTTGTGATTGCTATCATACACCCCTTTACTTAGAGAGGTTAGAGGATTATAATGATATTTTATTTTTTGTGAAACTTCATTAAGTTTGCTCCTATATTTTTTTTCCTTGCTTATTCACGAGTTAAGAAAACAAACCTCTAATTCAGTTTATGTTTAATTACTCATTTAGTCTCTATTTTTATTCAACAATTTTAAATTGGTCTTTCAATTTTTTTAGTCTCAATTTGGTTATTATTTGTGAAAATTGATGCAATTTGATATCGATTTGTGAAAAATTGATACAATTTGGTTATTTTCCTTAGATTTCTTGAAACAGATCAAGGATTTTTCATCAAAATTGAAATTGTTATTGGGGATGCTTCTTTTTTTGTGTAATTAACATAATCCTGGTGTCAATGTTGTTAAAAAATCATTGATCTGTTGTAAGAAATTTAATAAAAATGACCAAATTGTATCATTTTTCACAAATCATGATCAAATTGCATCAATATTCACAATCGAGACCAATTTGAGACTAAAAAAATTGGAGGACTAACTTAATATTTTTGGACGAAAACATAACCAAATTAGTAATTAAATCTTTAATTTATTTCCTTATTTCCATTTTATGCTTTTCTTTCTCTAAGTTTCTTACCATATCCTTTAAGTTCATACCTTTATGGTCTCTTATATGCCTCTACAACTTCCATGCACACTAGAATAATGAGAATTATCACTCATTCTTTTATCAATAGACAAATTTCTCAAACTTCGAAATGTTTTAATAAAAATGGAGTGACAAAAATTTTGAAATTTTTTTGAAGAGTGTATACGGATGTACCTAATTAAATGAAATGCTCTAAAATGTTTAGGCATAAAACTTAGTTTGCCATGAATTGGTTTCTAACAAAAAGGACAAAATTTAAAAGACAAATGAAGTAAAACTTGATAAAAAGTTAAAGTAGAAGATTTTCCAATGTGAAAGACTAAGTGACACTTGTGAGCTCTTTAGCACACTTTCACAAGTCTAAGCACTTAAGTAAGCGAGAAGTCTTCCTAAAGTGAAAGTCTAAGGGACATTTATGAGTTGCATGACATTCTTTTACAAATCTAACTGATTTACTCTAATACTATTCATTTTAGGGAAATCGCAGAAAATCAAAGATTTTCCAAAATACCTAAATAAAAAAATTTGTAGCAAATTGCCAACTAAAAATACAAATAAGATTTAGAAACAAAATTTGTAGGCTTAGAAACGAAAATTTCTGTCACAAATTTATATCCTTAAATGTGTCTATATATTTGTTTTACAATTTCTTTGCAAAATTGCCCAATTGTGAGCCTTTGTCTTTCTCTAAAGTTTTTGCTTTCTATGGTGTCTTTTCATGTCTCTTGATGTTACCAAAGGAGTTACTCCACCTAGGATTCCACAACACCTAAGATGCTATCTAACGAAAATGTGAGTTCTCCATAAACATTGATTAACCAAATCACTTTTAATCAAGAGTATAAAAGAAATAAAAATGCAAGTTGAATAACATTTCAAATGCAACACAAGATGAAAATTTAATTTTAGAAGTAAAAAAATTTTTAAACTCTATGATGTTTGCATCCGACACGAAGATAAGCCAAAGAATTAGCTAATTGTGAAGTTTATATTAAGGGATATTGTTTTGCTTTTATTTGCTTGTTTTCTTTTGTTTTAATCACATATAAGTCTTAACTTTTTATATCATTTTTCTTGTATTTAATTTGTTTTTCTCAAATAAATCAAGAAGCAACTTCAAATTACTTTTTTTCTAATTCAATTCCAAAATCAACAAGCAAGTGTGAGTAGCATGCGCTAGAAACACTATTTGTCAACAAAAGAAGAAATAGGTCTTGACAAGCACTTCTATCAATTAGAAAATTATGCTAAAAACGTGCTAATAGCAAATTATGAACTCAAACATGATGAATAAGACTATTTGTTTATCTTTTCATGAACTGATATGAGAAAAAAAACTAGGACCACTTGTAATAGATTTAAGAACATTTAAAGGAGCTAGACTCAATTTAAACAAATTTTGAAGATTTAAAAAATTAAAATTCAATCTCCTAGGTGTTAACTAAACAACATTTTACAAAAGAACACAAATGAAAGTATGTATAATCCTAAACACATATAGGTTGATTCAAGAAACATGAACAAATGATTTGAACCAATCAAAAACTAAATTTAATCTCGGCACATATAATCCTTCTATATTTTTTGGATGCCTATCTTGGCCCAAATGGAAGCCCAAATGGAGGCCCGAAGTTGGTCTAAATGGAAGAACAATCATGTCTTAAAAAATCCAAAAAAAATTACAAACAAATTTGTAAACATATACAAGACTAAGAAAAAGAAGAAAAGAAATTTTCAATATTTTAATTTCCAAATAGTAGAATATTTTTCCTTAAAGTGTTATTTTCTTATATCATCTTATTCGTGAACCTTGTGGTTGAATAGTTTGTCATCATGTTCTTTCTTAGCTGGTAACTGAGGAGCTCAACATTGACATTATCTTTGCAGCAGTGCAGGAAGTTATGGAACAATTGTTCCCAGAACAGCAATCATGTTAAACCAAACAGAACATGTTGCAGTTTGAACTTTTCAAATATATTTGTCCCAAGATTCAACACAATTCAGAGTTTCATTGTCCATAGCCGAAGATTTAAAAACGGTAACCAAATGATATAGAATTGTTTAAAATAGGTTAGAAATCTCAAATCAATTAGTTACACTGTCAAAATATGTAATACAATATATGCATACATCACTTGATAAATTGATTTTATCGAATTTAATTAAGCAAAAACTCACTTTATGGTATAAAGTTTATCTGAACAATTATTATTAAATCTATCATAGTTGTCGTCAAACCTTATTTGACCACGTGCAAATACTTTATCTACTATGTATTAAGATTCCATGCACATCATCAAATTAGCAGGGTTCAAGAATGTTTTTAACTCTTAAATTTTGATCTAAAATTGGAATTTATTTTTGTCCAAAATTTTAATATATTTTGTTATTTAAATTTTAAAAATAAATTAATATAATCCTTTTAACCAGTTACATTAACTTTTTTTAGGTGTCAACGCATTTTTCAGCCGATATTAAACTAAAAAATGTGTCAAACGGTATAAACAATTTCAATACTAACATGAAACGCGTTCGACACATCAAAATAAGTTAACATAATTGGGTTAAACCAACTATGTTCATTCATTTTTAAAGTTTAGAACCAAAATGTATTGAAATTTCGGACATGAACGAATTTCAATTTTGGATCACAGCTTAAGGACGCTTAAGGACTAAACACATAATTAATCCAATTAATATTATATATAAATGAATCCAAATCTTAACTCATACCAAATTAAGTATAAACTCATTCTAATAAAATGGTATATATGAAATGAAACAAGAAAGATTGTTTCAGCATACTAGTGCTGTAGATTTTTCAGAATGTTAAAGTAACTCATTTCTAATGTTTTGCAGCAATATGAATAGGTATTTTTAAAGTTTGTCATTTCATTATGGTGTGAAACTTCACACCTTCAGGTGCAGAATATTTCATAACAAATTACATTAGAGTAGGTGTAGGTGATTCAATGCACGACTCTGCAAGTGAAGAACGAAGCAAAAATATTGGCCAATGTTAGTAGTATGAGCAAAAAAATGTCAAACACAATATAACAGCATTGGGGTCAGCAGATCTATTAAAAATGGGAGTGAGTAAATAATTTATACAATACAGCACAAGAAATGAAAAGGAATTCATCATCAGATTGCAGCAGTTAAGTGCATAATGCATCTCCTTCTCTTTTTTCTATGCCACCATTGTTGAACATCTCTCATCTCATACTTCCCAACTTTCTATTAGCCCTGTGCACGTTTTCCTTGAGCCAAACTCACACGCATAGCCCTTCCTTCTAGTTCCTGAGATCAATCAGCAAAATAACATTCATTTTTTTTTTTTTTTGCATCTTATGCACCAAGTTCATGTTTACATGAGCAAATAATTTTGCTTTATGAATCAATCACAAACCATATTGCACAATGAGTCTGGTAACTTTTATAACAATGATCTTAAAAATCATACTACTTATGGTTTGTGGTTGAATGAATCACCTTGGAAAAGTGTTTTACTGGTTTTACACAGTGAGTGCATGACCACAGAACTCTAACTTAAAAGTCTTTAGATACACCCTCCTAAAATGCTTTCAGTTACTTAAAATCGGTCTCACACTCAGTACTCACACAATAGTTCCAATAAACAACAAATTTTACTAAGATTTTGGATGATTATGATATCATCTTGAGAATGGGATTTTATACTTAACTCAACCTTTCAAATCTGGTTTGTAATATAAGGTTTGTATCTATTTATATGCTATATGTAAACTTGCTTGTCTCTAGTCGAGATGGAATCTCCAACACTTCTATAATGCTCTGATTACAAGGCAAAATTTCAATTCTGGTTGAAAAGTAGCTCTAGGAAGACCTAAAGAACTGTGTCTAAGGTTTTGTCTATAGAAAAGCCATAATATAGTTCTACATAGTTCACAAAAACACAACCAGTACAAGTGTGAAGTAAAATACCACATCATTCAAGGCTTCAAGTGCAGATTCCATCTCTGCTTTTGTTGAAAAGCAAACAAAGCCATAGCCACGTGACCTTCCAGTTTCTCCATCATACAAGACCCTAGCTCCAACCACTGTTCCATATTCTTGAAAGGCTTGTGTCAAAATCTCATTAGTTACCGACCATGACAGATTCCCAACAAAGAGTTTATGTTCAGTCTCAGGGTACAAGGGTTCTTTTGGCTTTGGTTTGTTAGAGAAATTCACCCTCAAGGTTCTGCCCATGAATTCCTGAGAAGTCACATTCACAAAATTCATCATGCAAAAGGGTATCACCAGAACAAACCAATTCAACAAAAAGTCACACCAATCCTTACTTTTCCGTCAAGATTTTCTATCACTGTATTACAGTCTTCAATGCAACTCATTGTCACAAATGCAAAGCCTCTACTTTTTCCAGTGTCTCTGTCGTAAAGAACCTAAATATATATGTATATATATAAATCATCAACTTTACTGAATCGTTAAATGCAAGCTGGATCAATGAAGTTCTAAAAGTACAAGAATACTTATATAGTTTATGCTCTCTTTTCTCTATCTTTCAACCATAGATTGTGTTAAACTCTATGAATTGCATAAATAAATACCTCAATAAGTTCTGCGCTACCATAATCCTGAATTAGCCCTGCAAGTTTGGCACTATCAACACTATAAGGCAAATTCCCAAAATAAAGCTTAGTGCTAGCAAGGGATTCATCTGAGTCTTGTTCTGGCACCACTTCCTCTTCATTCTCCTCCACTTTCTGCTGTTCAACGAAACCAGCATCACCCTCAACAACCACCTCTTCTTGTGCAACAGCAGCAGAAATTCTAGGCCCCCACAACCTATGCGACATGGTACCTCCGATGGACAAAGGTTCGACCAAGTGTGAGACAGGTGCAGCAAACATGCGGTTTGACGGCATTGCTGTCGTAAGGGGATCCATCACGGAGCAGTGCTTGGAACGAAGACATTTGATGTTGTTAATGGAAGAAGAAAACAACGAAGCTATGCCTGCAGCAGTGGCAGCCATTTTGTGACCGATGAAACACAAAAATGTTACATTAAAAGATGATCATTTCAGTGTTTATGACATGATGAGAGAGAAAAGGTTTGTTCCTATGCTTGCGTGGCATGATTGTGTCCACTGTCTGGTGTTGTTGGTGAGAATGGATATGTCAAGATAAGATGAGTTCAAGTCGTATAGCATATGCCCCAGATGTATTTTTCTATGTATAAGATCGAATGTGTATAACTTTCGCTATATTTCTCTCATTTTAACTGCAATATTTTGACTCTGTATATTCATCTGTTAAATATATGACAGATAAAAAGCTTCGATAATGTTGCATACCGAAAATTATAAATAATTTGTATCGTTAATTTATTAGTTTTAAGGTTCCTGTGGGAATTTTTTCAATCACTATGCTTCAAAATTAAATATTAAATTGATTTTTCTTTATCAGATTTATAAATAATTAATTTTTTGACCAGACATTTTAATGAATGTAATTATCCACTAGGATTGAAAATAAAAATCGTACTCACAAGTATCAGTAAATAAAATTCATGACGATAATAAACACTACACAAAATATTTATATTAGAAATGGAATATTTCTTACCTATTTCATAGCTAATCATCGCTAACAGATTTTATTACACATTAGTTATTAAATATATCCTGAAATCAAGTTCAAGTCGAGTAGCCAGTTAAAGAGGAATATAATTTTTCGTTAATTCCTATTTAATTCCCGCTAATTCCTTGCTACTTGAAATCAGAAAGTTTTATTAACCTATCGCAATTTTGTTCTCATTAATCTGTCGCGATTTTTTTCTCGTTAATCCATAGTTAATTTGTTATAATTTATTTTTTGCTAATTCGTATCTAATCTGTCATAATTTTTTTTTTGCTAATCCATAACTAATTTGTTTTAATTTTGTTTTTGTTAATCCATAGCTAATCTTTCGCAATTTTGTTCTCGCTAATTCGTATTTAATCTGTCCTAATTTTGTTCTAATTAATCCATAGTTGATCTGTCGTAATTTTGTTTTCACTGATTTGTAATTAATCTGTCACAATTTTGTTTTCTATTATAGTTAATTTGTCTCAATTTTATTTTCACTAATCCATATATAATTGCTCAAAAATATCTTTTTGTTAATTACAATTACTTCAATTTGGAGAGATGAAAAATTACTTAATTTTTACAAAATTTGAAACTAAATTAAAACAAAAATAAAAAATACAGAAAACAATAATAATAGTGACACGTGACAAACTTTTTAAATTTTAGAAAAATAATAATAAAAGAAATTCAAAAAAATATATATAAAAGAATTCAAAAAATTAAGAAGTGACATGTGATACCATTTAAGTGTTATTACACCAAAAATGACTTGATTGTATGAAATTACTCAAAATAAAAATGAAATGGAGATAAAAAAAATAAATATACCAAATTAACATTTTATTACAAAAAAGAAAAACTTGATAAAAATATAATTTAATAAATACTATACTAATTTGACTAATAAAACGTGTCGTTACTCGAGATTGTTCGTATAGTCATCCTTGTTTCTGTGTAGGTTAAACAAATATAATTCGGGTAATAAAACCCAAAATCTTAAACCCTATCGATCACGGTTCTACCTTATGTGGCACAGAGCCAGAGCCGGTTACGGTTACCTCCGCCGCTTCTCAACGGCGGTGCGGCGGCGCTCGGAAGACGAAGGCGACTGGCTCTACTCCTCCGAGTGGTGGGGTTCCGACAACGACGACGGTCACACCGTTCTTCGATCAACTTCCGGCAAGGGGAACGGCGTCGTTTCGGTCGTCGCGTATCACTCTTCAAGACCCGTTAGTTTCCTCCATTTCTCAACGTTTTTGTTTCCTTTAGTTTCTGTTTACATGAAGCACTTTATGAGTTTCCAAATGAACTTAAAGTTTCAGACATTATGTGTTTATGTAAGATATTGTTGAAGTGCTTTGAATTCATTCAATTTAATTTTACCGTGTGACAAATTGTTTGATTATGTTTTTAAATGTTTCGTTTTTCTTTTAAACAGTCTTTCGAGTTTTTCTTTTCCGAACTCATTTGCCTCTTCTGCAAGATTTTGACGATGGGTGTTTGCATGATTTTTAGAACAGAATGCATTGGTCAGGAATGGAAAGATGGCTGCAGAAAAGGTGTGAGGAGGTGCATCCAGGATATGGGGATGAAGGGAAACTGAGGATACTTGGATACCAATGGAGGGTGCTTCGTTTCAATGACGTTACTCGCCAGAGCACCGCAAAAGTGATGGCAACTTACCACGAAAACGTGCCAGGAGTTGTCTACCTCATGCAGCAACCGCGTTGTTTGGCTGTTCCATGTATATTTCCTAACCATTTAAAATGTCAATAGAAATGTAATTGTGGTGGAATTGTGTCTCCTAGGGTTGGTTATTTTGGTGTTTCAACCGGTGCAGTTTTATTTGAAAAGCTTTATATATGCAAATTTGAATATCAGCTTGACTTCTAGGGTAGTGTTTGTTTTTAGTTAGTGATTGCTATTATGCAATGTTGTAAAATTGCAAAGATTAATGCTTCTGCTAACCTGCTAGGAGTGATACCTTTTAGATCATACATACCTTGTTTGATTTGGGATGGATTTTGATAAACAAATTTTTTTTTTGCTATGCTTTAATTACTGAATTCAAACAAAGAGGTCTTCTTCAGATAGCCTATTTGTTGGGTCAAGGTCTTTGAGCGGGATTGAAACCACCTGTCCGCTTTGTATGTTCCTTCTCTGTTTGTCCTTTTAAAAAAATGAAAGATAATGCAAAATAAAAAGGTTTCCTATGTGAAGTTTCCTTGATATTTTGTATTTACTGTTAATTTGGAAGCTCCTGCATGCCTTTTGAGGACAATTGCTTTGTTGGCTGCCTTGTTAAATCTTGAGCATCTGGCTAAGATTTTGCACTCTAAAATAGCTTCCTTTCTTTTATCACTCAAGTATTTGTTTTGTGCTCAACACTCCTTTACGACGGCCATTTTACACTTGCTGCTGTGCCACTGTGGATTTGAATTTCGATATTCTTATTTTGCCATGGTCATGATTATAGTATTTATTAATGAAGTTCTAGGGGTAACTTCTAGTCATGATTCTTGATATCTATCCTTAATACGATTTTCAGTTCATATTTTTTGTTTAATGCCATCTTGCAGATGTGAAAAGTATGATATCAGCTGGGTTGACTACTGTAGCCTCATGTAATTTTGATATAATCGGTGCACTGCAAGGAAAGAAAAATATGCACATTTTATGCATTGGACATGGTGGAGGAAGTTTACCACTGTTTTTGGCAAGTCAAATTCAAGGTGAAAATAGTTATACCTTTATGGGTTTTTACTGGTTCTAACTTTTAAGTGATAGCTTGAAACATCCATGTTAAAAGTTATTACTTTTGGGTGGAAAAAAAAAAATCCATCATTGAAATATATAATTTTGTTTCTTGTTATTAACGTAGTCATATCTTGCATTCTGAGGGATAAGGCATCGAACCTTGGACGTTGTTATTGTCAGTTGCAACCAGCTGTAATGTCAATAGTAATAAACTGAACCAACATATTCATATGGCACCACCTCTTGTGCGCTGATTTACGTGGGATACATATTTACACGGACCATCATCAATTTATTCCTTTCTCCACGCTCTTGATGGATAGTCCAATTTACTGCATTCTTTTTTTATGGTGTAGTTTTTTGGGATTTGTTAGTGATTTTCTACCTTGTTAACTTGACAAATTTATTATTGTAATCGATCCTCATACCTTGCTTAATTTTCCGTGCACTTTCCAGGTGCCACTGTTCATATAGTTGAAATTGATCCCCTTGTTATCTCAGCCTCAATTCGAGCTATGGGATTCCCGGCTTGCTCACTCAAGACCCAATCAGCTGACAAGGCTGTTTCGAAACCTGAAACCATTGATGAAATTATGTGGAAAGGCATCCATGAAAGGATTTACCTCTACGAAGCAGATGCTGAGGAATTTATTGTTAATAGCACAAATATATATGATATGATCTTTGTTGATGCTTATGATGGTGATGATATATTTCCCCACAAGCTATGGCACCCGGATTCAACATTTCTTAAAGCCCTGAGTAATCGACTCCATCCCAAACATGGAACTGTTGTGGTGAACCTGCATTCTGACTCTGATACTGTTCCATCATCACTTGAGCAGATTTTACCGATGGGAAAGTATGTATCTCAAGTTAGCAGAGCATACAAAGATGTACTTGTAGGAAAAGAAGGTTCTGGTCTTGCTTTTACTGTTGCAGTTCCTTGGGTGTATAATACTTCCCTGGTTGTGTGTAGAGGTTTTGATAAAGACAGTGAGTATTTTGACCGCGACTTTGTTATTAACACCCTCATTTCCAAATCCCTTGAACTGGAACATGTTATGGACTTGCCATTCTCATGCTTGGAATACATAAAAAGAGGTTTCATTCTTGTCTAATTTATCACAATCTTACTGGTTCTACATTCAGCAAATTCTTAACCAATCTCCATTACTATATCAAACATGTTCTGTATTACATTGTCATTCGGATAATGTTGTCAATGGATAAACATTACCCCTGGGTTCACTTGATGAGAGGATGTGGCAGGTTGAGTACGAACCTAAGGTTAGTACCTTGTCATTCTGATAATGTTATTCACACACACACACAATCTGTTTGAATAAGCAGGTAAAGTCAAGTCATCTGTTTTGATAATGAATTTTAGTAGGCAACCTTAACTTTTAACAACTTCAATAATTAATTATATTACATTATAGATTATTTGACCGGGCTGAGATTATGCTTGAGTAAATAAACTAGAATAATCGGGAAGAAAATACTAAGAAATTAGGTTTTATATAAAATATGGATTCTGAATAATAATGACTAACTATTTATGTGCTGATCTTTATATAAATCACTTAATAAAAAATTATCAATATAAGTAATCAACATTTTTTATCATATGAAATATTATATACACAAATATTTTCTTATATTTTTGTTTTGAGAAAAATAGTAAAAAATATAAAGGCATGTAAAACCCCTAAACAAAAGAAAACGAGGAAGGAAAGAAGATTGGTGAAAAAATGCATTATTGTCATTATTATCGAGATATTTTATATAAGTTTATAAAGTGAAAAAAATGCATTATTGTCATCATTATCGAGATATTTTATAGAAGTTTATAAATGTATTCTTAATCTTATCAAATAATAATCCTATCATATAATTATGTGTTTATATATTAGTTTAACTTTTAAAGCCTTATAAACTTCCGATTTCAATAACCTTTATCGATGGTTCTGTTCATTCAATGTACTATTGAGAAGTTTTAATATATTTTTTGTTCGCAGTTTAACAGATCAAAAGTGTGTTTAAAAAGTAAAAAAAAAAAAAAAAAACTTTTGTTTGGTTTTCTCAAAATTGATTTTAAACTAAGTTTTTATCATAATTTGACATTGAAACTTACTTGAAGTGGACGTAAAGATAAAGTTATTTATACACTTACACGTGACCTAATCAGAATAAGGGACCATATTTATTTATTGAGCATGCCTCCAATCGGATGACCCCATTTGTTAGATAAATTTGGTCATAAAACCAAATTTTAAAAATTTATTAAAAAACACAAGTTATTTTAATAAAGTTAAATAAATTGCACAGGCTGATTTCAAAGTTTCCTAAATGAAAAAGAAAATCATCTTGGTTATTTGAAGGTTTGGATATCGATTTCACGTAGATATAAGCATTATTTCAGATTTAAAAGTAAGATATATTCCTACCAACACTTTAAGTATTTGTAACTCTTAAAAATACCGTTGCATCAACTCCCAATTAAAATCAATTGATAATTTTATAATTAATTAATTACACTACTCTAACTTTATTATCGATATACCAATAAATTTTTTTATTTATCTTTAATATAATATATAAATTATAACATGTATTAAAAAAACGTATTATTTACCTTTTATTAAATTAATAATTATTTTATTCAAGTTTATATAATATTATCTGTATTAAGTATACTATTTACTCTTACTACCCTTCTTTATATTATTACTTTCTTAATTTCTATTACACATGACAAATTTTCATTAGGGAAATCAAATTATGGAAAGTCAAAGTGATATTATTGTTAATAAATAAACATTGAAATTTTTAATCAAATTTTTAATAAATATATTGATTGAAAGTTAAGTTAAACATTTTAAGATTAAGCTAACTGTTTTATGATGTTATAAAATGGTCAAAATTAATTTTATTAATATCAAAATTATGCATGCAGAGGACATGAGAGTTATTTATTAAAGGGTTAAATATGTTTTTGGTCCTTCAAGTTTCAGCGAAATTTGGAATTAGTCCCTTATCAAAAATTTTGACCAATTTAGTCATTCATCTTTCATAATGCGTGAATTTAGTCCTTTTAACTAAATTTTGTTAAGTTTATCTGACGTTTCAAGCGCATTTCATGATAGTATTTAAATTATTTACATTGTTTGACACATTTTTGCTTCAATGTTAACTTAAATACCATTATAAAATGCACTTGAAACGTCAAATAAACTTAACAAAATTTGGTTAAAAGGACTAAATTCACGCATTTTGATAGATTAATGACTAAATTGGTATAAAGTTTTGATGAGGGACTAATTCCAAAATTTACTAAAACTTGAGGGACCAAAAACATATTTAACATTTTATTAAATGAAACGAGAAAAATATAGTTTTCTCAAATTGAGCGATAGAAATTAAAATTTCCTAATGAATTTGTGATGAAAGTTTGAATGAATTAAAAAAAAAGAAATACAAAAACAGACAAAAGAAAAAGAAGAAAAAGATGCCACAATTACGAATTATTGAAAAACCAAGAAAAGATCACCATTTTGAAATAGGAATTCAAATATAACAACTAAAAGTTTCATTCAAGAGCTTAGAGATGATTTCTTTAAAAAAATCTTCAATTTCGTAAAGTCAATCTTAAACTTTGATAAAAGTCAACGAAAGTCTATTTATATTTATAGACCAAGACTACTAGACTCATCCAGTGATGAGCCCTTTTAAAAATATCCATAAAAGTCTTTATAAAAAAAATATAAAACAAATACAAATACCTAATAAAGGCCTAATGCAAAATATAAATCCCTATTTTAATTTCAAGACTCATCATTATCATTAATCTATGCACTCATTAGCGTGTCTCATCAAATTTAGAGACCAAAATCAATTAATTATTCAAGTTCAACCTTTAGACATCGAGAAAGAGTAATGTCTTTGAAGAATTGAGTAATCATTCTAAGATAAAGAAGTTGAGTTGTCCTGATTGAAATCATCCCGTCACAAAAATTATGGTTAGGAAGATAGAAGAAGATGAAGCCTCATAAATGAAGACTCGACATTTGAATATTAGAATATGAAAAATTTCTTCCTTCGTATTAGTCTTTTAAAAATGTAAATAGGAATAGGTTATTTTGATTAGGATTAACACACATTTCTTAATGTAAAAATATATATAAAAATGAACATGATGGCAAATGGGTCTTATATAAAGAATGTTAGGTGGTCAAGATCCCAAACCACATGGTCAACCTCAACCACGACATGTCAAGACACGTCCAAAGGCCCTTTTCACTCAGCCACACATTCATACAAATAACCATGCCTTATAAACTCTCGAGTTTAACATTGTTAAATCATCCAACGTGGGACTTAAAATGAGTTAGGCATTAATGTGTAAGTCATCTTCAACTTTCCTAATTGGCGAATAAAAAACCTTAACTGAAATGGTCACAAGGCATCCAGATGACTAACACACCAACCCCTTACTTATGCACATTATGTATACAAGGTTGAATGACAAGTTTGCTTGGTACCAAAATCGAGAAATATATTGATGAACCGGGACTTTTAAATTTGTCACATGCCTCTTTGATGTTAGCTTGCCTTATTTTTTTTCCTTTTTTCTCTTCTTTATTGTATGAGTTGGATTTCTACATAACATATCCATTGGTCCTTTCCTTCCATCGTCATTTCCCTTTATCATTGCTAGCAATGGAAATTTCAATTTCATCTTCACTCTCATAGTTATCATTGGTTGTATTATATCCCTGATTAACATAGGAGCTATCTGTATTTTCTTTATATAATTTCAAAAGTTCTTCTCTCACATTTTTCGAAGTTTTGGTGCAAGCATCAACATTGCCCTTCTTTGCCATTAGATGCTCTTTTACTCTAGTAACTCTTCCTTTCATAACTTTCCCACAATAATTACAAACAGTTGTATTTAAATTTGATTCATCCATTGTATGACAATGTTTCCAACCAGGGTCACTTCTATAAGATGTTCTTGAAGTATCTTTATCATTGGCCATTATTGTTGCTAGAAATAAATATATCTTTTGCAAAATCATTATAATGAAAGTAGAGAAGTAGAAAAAAAACACTTGGCAGTGGCTGGTGGTAGCACCGACGACCGATAGTGGTGGCTAACGATGAAAACTGGCGACAGTGGCTAGCTGTGACAACAAGTGCACTGAGAACAGATCGAATAATGTGGTGTGCTAACGTGAATGTGGTTTGTTGTTTTAGAATATAGAAAACTTAAGATGAAAGAAAAGTTTACTTATGTGTGGCTACTACAATAACTTAGGTAAAACAATAAAATAGGATAAGAGAATGAGTGAACCAATCTACATGTTGGTAATGTTTAAATAAATATTTTAGCAGGTCATGCCCAATTTGTTAGACTAGGAGACAAATGGATTAAATTAGGGTTTATGATGTCTTCTTTCTCCCACTTCTCTCACCACGCGCATGTTGCCTCTCAATTTGTAAAACTCTTCTCTTTTGTTTAAGATCTTGTTTTCTTTGTCAATCCGATTTTTTCGCCACAACCACGATGCCACCGCCACCTGCCATTTCAAAAGTGATTGCCATGGGCCACCATCGAAAACTCGATTCGCCTCCACCTTGTTGTGGCGACAGATTGAGAATTCGTTACCAGTTTCCATGAACAACACAACCATTGACAAGTTTAAGAAACACAAAACAAAGAGAAAGAACAAATATTTTGTAGAGCAAGAAAAAAAATTCTTTCAAGCTTCAATGACTTTTTTTAACAAAAGCTTGTTACAGATGAATTTTGTGATGAAGAGTTTGTCCAACCTCAATCACAACACAACTAAGATCTTCTCCTTACAACCTCATAAAGGACCTCATCTAATAATGACAAAAGGACCATCAAATGAGCATTTTTCTCCATCTACTCAAAAGCATACCTCTTTATGTGTTGTACTTCCAAAAAGTCATGTCCACACTCCTTCATCCTTCGACAAGACTATCATTTTGATTCTCTATAGCTTGAAATTGTTCCTTCCATTCAACTTCTCCATATTGGGTGTCATATTGATCTTCTTGCAAGAACTTGTCATAAATTTGAAAGAATCAATACAATATTGATTATTAATCACACTAACAAAAGATACAAAACAAAGAACAAGCAAGAGAAAAATGCATTAAACAAGATAATTGTTAAGTTCCTTCTTCAGAATTCGTCCAAGTACAAATGTTATAAAAGGTTATAAAACAGTTATATTGTAATTAGAAAAACACAGCGACAACTAACATAAAATTGTATACAATAAAGATTCATTAGATAATGTAATATTAAATCATCAAACAACATATCATTAGACAATGTCTATATCTATTAAACACCTCAACGAGTAAATCATATCTACAATCATCAAAAACTACATAAAATTAATTCAATATACCAAAACTACATTATAATTAAGTAATCCATAATATAACATAATATAATTTCATATTGAGTAATCTAAAATATAGCACTAAAAAGGAGAACTTAAAATACATAATTGTAGATTATATAATTCGTTGCATAATTTGAAATATAGTTCATGGTTATCCATATATTATCCATAACATTTTAGTCATTTAGTCGTTTTCTATAATTTTAGGATGGTAGAAGAAAATATGTGGCGGTGGAAGAAGGTGCACAGTAGAAAGCAAAATACATAAATGCAACATTTACTCAACTCCGTTCTCTTTCTGCCTTTTGTCTCGTGTATCTCACTTCCACATCAGCATTGTTTTTATGTTCCACCCTATTAACGTCAAAATTCTCAACATTATCCATTCTGTCTTATTGCACCTTCAAATCTAACAAACAAAGGTCTTCTTTGCAAAAAACTCCTCTACTATCTCATGTTAACTGACTCAAAAACCCTTCATTTCCACCATTTTCTTGTTCACAACAATACAAAAAGGACCAATGAAAACAGAATTAAATGTACTGTCATAATATTAACGTTGAGATGAATATAAGCCATTGAATGTATTGTACACATGATACTTGAACATTACAAGTCTAGTCTCTTTTTGAAAAGGAGGAAAATTTTGTCATTTTGTCATACAAAACCAGTATCCCTAGTAAATGTAAATGTAAACATAAACAGTAAATGTGTTAGACTCACGGAACATAAACAGTAAATGTAAAAAATAACGCAAGAAGGAAGAATGGATCCTCCTCAGTTGAATAATGACAGTACTCTAGACTGAATTATGAGGCTTCAATTGTGAAAATAGATAAATGCTTCACAAGAAAACAGTAAGAGAGAAGGAAGCATGATCAGCACACATGTTTGTCACGGAAGAGGTTAAGGGTTTTACAATGTCTATAAACAGTTACTAAAGCAGTGACACACCACCTGAAACAATTATTAAACAAGGGGCCAAAGTGACCGGTGAAGTCATGAGCTAGATATAATCACATTCACACCGAAAAGCTAGGATAAACAAGATGGGATAATACAAGATAGTAGAACAAAAAAATCAAAATACAAAAAAATTGAATGCCACTATCTACTGTTCATTACGGGATTGCAAGTTGAAGCACGTACACTTATCTTTCATGGCTTCACCCTCACTTCCATACTCTTTAAATCTGTACTCTTCCTGCTTAAATGAAGAAGGCACCTTTCCCTCACTGTAGCATTGGTTACACACACTAAAATGAGATTTTATCTCCTTAAACCGAGAACCAATAACTGGGTAGCGGCAAACCGAGCACACCGAGTTACCATGCCGGTTTCTATCCCCTGTCTCAAGCTTTGCAAGAGTAGGCATTATACCAAAACCCCAATCTGGATCATCAAACATCACTAGAAACTCGGAGAAAGACACCATTGAAGTGTCTGACTCTCCACGAACCTCCATTAATTCACTAACAGCTTGGCTAGGAAGATATACGGCCCTTAACAATTTGATGTATAGAGTGGCATCAACTTTCCTGATATTAGCACCATCTTCATTCATAGGACGCCACAAAAGTGCATCGAAGGCAACCCTTTTGCGTCTGTCCGGAGGACCACCACAAATAGGAGCAAGAATCGCATAGAACATTCCCAGGTCCAGCCTGCCTGAACCATTTTCATCCAAAACTGAAAGAATCCTCTCGTTGATGGCTTTCACAGCCCCTTGAAAAGTCTCGGGCTTCAGAAAACTGAGTAATCTGCGAAGAATTTCTTCCAAATTGGGCTTCCGGATGGACTTTTCAGGAACTCCACTACCAGAATAGGATACTGACACATCACGTTCACTCATCTCCTTCTTCAAAAGCTCTACACTGCAACGACTCAACCTAGTTACCCTCTGAAGCGCTCTGATCTGCAGAGCAGTGGCTAGCTCTTGCCTCCCAGTAGTCCGATCTCCAACCACCTTAAACTTGGATGGTTCAACTATAACAAAAGATGCCTCCCCAGGAACACCTCCATTACTGGCTTTGGTTTTCTTTTTCTGCAGCTGCTTCAAATGCGATATTGCATCATGCAGCTCAACCCTATTCGTCATTTTCAACGCTTCCTTCAAAGCTCTTTTGGCCTCTTCAGTCTCCCCAGCTCCCAGCAGTGACACCGCCTTGTTCAGCTGTGCTCGCCAATGGTTCGGCCACACACCCAATACTCTAGTGTACATCTCAGATGCCCTCTGAAACCTTCCCAGGTCCATATACAGCCCACCCAAATTGTAAAGGGCATCCACATGACCAGGCTTCAAATCAATAGCCTTCTGAAACACCTCAATGGCCCTCTCATCCTCACCCATCGCATGTAATGCCGACGCCAAATCGCAGTGAGCGTCAGCATAATCTGGCTTCATGAAAATTGCCTCCTCCAACGCCTTCACTGCCGCTCTATACTCCCCCACGCCAAAAAGTGCACTACCTAAGAGCTTCAAGGCTCTAAAATGTGTGGGACAGAGAATCGCTGCCTCCCTATAATACTCACAGGCACTCAAAACCATCCCTTCACCCTCAAGGGCGATGCCGAGGTTGACATAAATCTGGGGGAGCAAGTAAGCCCATTGGTTGCCGCCAGCCTCAGCAGACTCAAGAGCCAAGAGGAACTCCTCCTTGGCCTCCTTGTACCTGCCAAGAACATACAAACAATTCCCAGCTCTGAAATGAGGCCTCACATCCACAGGTTGCAACTCACAAGCCCTCTTGAAACTAACCAATGACTCCTTAAACAACTGATGTTCATACAAAACTCTCCCAATTGCCATGTGCCCATCGAAAGCCTCTTCTCTTGACCTAGCACCATCAGCCCTCCCTCTCAACCCTCCCAATTCCTTCAAAAACACTGCATAATCATGCCCTGACTCCTCCCAAAACACTCTCTTCTCCGTAATCTCGGACGAGGGACCCAATTCGCGAGACCACCCGGCATCTGAATATGCGTCAAAGTTGTCATTCTTTAATTTCCCACCTTCCTTGGACTGCTTCGTCTTCAGCCTCTTCACGAGAAGCTCCAAATCATCCACAATCTTCCACGTCTCGTCGAACACGATCCCGTGGTTTGGCGACACCGCCCAGGCGGCCGTCCGCTGCTTCTTTTGTGTCTCCACCGCCATTCTCTCGTCCACGATCGACGAGGATGACGCCTCGGACGCTGCAAGGGGCTCCTTCACGGCGTCTGCCACGAGGTCGAGGCCAAGCGCGTCGAAATCACGGTCGACGTCGCCAGCTCCGTCGTCGTACGTGCGCAACAGACCCTCGTACGTGAGACCCTTGTCGCCGTCGATGAATTCGCCGTAGGTTCGGAACACCTCGTCAAGGATCGCGCTGATTTGTTCGTCGCTGAATTTCACCCTAGGGTTCACCGCACCCACCAGCGACGCCATTTCCTCACGGTTGAGACCCCCATCACGGTTCGCGTCGAATTGGTTGAAAATTCGCCGAACCTTCTCCGATCTGGTGCCCCTCGTCGCCATTTCTGGGGTCAAAATCGAAGCTTGGTGGCGGCAGGTGCGATGGGTCGGTGCCGGTGAGGTTGTATTTGGGGGAAATTAAAACAAAAACAAAAACCTAATTTTTTTTATAAGAGCTTGAAATTGGAACCCCAATGAAATGTTTTGGGGTCATTAGGATTTGGGATTGGAGTCAGAAGGCGTTGCTTGTGGTTGATGATAATGATGATTGGTAGTTGGTTGTGTTGTGGGGTTGGGGTTACCAGTCAGAGGGACCATTTCAAAGGGGGCATGATTTTTCAATTCGGAACCCTAATTTCGTGTTTCGAATCTTTTGTTGAGATTTGGGGTTCTGTTAGGGTTGGACCTGATTGTTGGTGATGATGATGATGATGATGGATGGGGTTGTATGTGGGTGGGAGCAAAAGGGATGAATGATGGGACCAATTCTAAAGGCAGTGATTTTTTTAGGGTTTGAAAAATGAAACCCTAAATTGCTTTTTGATATCATTAGGTGTTGATTTGGGATTTAGGTTCCATCCATTAGCTGTGTTTATGGTTATTTTCGTTTTTGATTTGTCAATTTCGCCTCAAGCTGTAAAGGGATGATTATTGAAGAAGAAACAGAACTCTCTCACTTTCTCTGTATCAATCTTAATTCTTCTTTCTTATTTTAGTTTATATGATGTGATTATCATGGTGGTACTTAATTAGTTATTTTGAGTTATGTAATCATCATTATGGGTAGGTAATAAATAAATACTACATCTGTCAACCAAAATTTCCTCTAAATAATTTATTATATGCTAATCATTGCATTATTTCAATTAATGGGTTTTATTCTATAGAATACAAAGTTAATAGCTTTTGTTTTTTTATGCAGAAAAGTTATATATTGTCCAACAACTTTAATCTTTAGTGTACACTTTAAACTCGTTAATTTTATGATAAAAACTTATTGTCCATTTATAATTGACCGGCATAACTCTCATTCTTCATAATTCATTAAAGTCAAATAACATTTTAAACAAGAAATGGTAGAAAGGAAAAAATAATAAATAAATTATAAGTTAAATCATTTTTTACTTTTATAATTAAACAAACAATAGGTTGTTTGTTTTAATAAATTTAAAAGTATTTGAAAGAGTTGATTTATAAGTGTGAAAAGTTTCATTCTCGCACAAATGTAAAGATTGACAAAGATTTATTGTGTCACACATAAATAAAAAAAATTATTTTTTATTTTTTATATAAATAAATTAAATATATATATATATATATATATATATATATATATATATATATATATAATTTTATTCTTTTATCATATATAATAATAATAATATATTTGTAATTTTAAATAATAATTTTATTTTTATTTTAACGTAATTTTATTATCTATATTTAAATTTATACTACATTTATTTTTAAGAATAAAATGATAATCATTTTATTTTATTCATTAAAATATTTTTTTAATCCATATATTCATTATATCATACACAAATTTTGACAAACTTTCATTACAAATCATATACAATCCAAACACACTTGAATGCCAATAAATTGAATTGTTATAAATAGTAATAATGACTTAATTTGGGGAGGAATCATTTTTATCCATTTTGAATCAATGAGAAACATAGAGATCAACTATTTACATTTTTAATCCACTAAACATATATATTTATTCATGGATTAGGAGAACATGGTATCTTAAACTTTTTGATAATTCTATAAATAATTGCATTTCAATAGGTTAATAGTATATTATGCTTTACAATTTATTTCATACAAAAACAACCTTTTAGAATAAAACCGATTTACAATATAATATATAAGTGGATACAAATCTTACCTTACACGTTATTTTTGTAAAATTTAATTATCTTGTATATAAATTAGTTTACTAATAGCTACTTTTACATTTATTTAAAATTAATTTGTATATGCTTTTTTACATTTACGTCAAAGTGTGTAAAAGGATGGTTAATTACAAATTATTTTCATATGATATTTTACACAGTTGAATTAAGGGTTAAATATGTATTTATGTTTTTGTCCTTAAAATTTTAGTGAAATTTGAATTAGTCCATCTTGAAAATCTTGAACCAATTTAATCCTTCAAATATGTAAATATGTGAATTTAATCATGTTAACAAAATTTTATTAAGTTTATTTGAGGTTTCAAATACATTTCATTATAGTATATTAGATTGTTTACACAGTTCGAGACACGTTCGCTTCAATATTAATTGAGAAACGCATTTGAAACGTCAAATCAACTTACAAAAACAAAAAATACATTTCATTATAGTATATTAGATTGTTTACACCGTTTCAAGAATGACTACTTCCAATTCTCACTAAAACTTAAAGGACCAAAAACATATTTAACCCTTAAATTAACTTTTAATAGTTTAATAGGTTATTTTGAATAAATTTCTGTTGAAGTAGGTAAATAAAAAAATAATAGAGAAAAACAAATATATACGTAACAATTAGGGGTGACAACAAGGCTCAGGAGTTGTCTTATCTCATCTCATCCCAAAATAAAAATACACATCTCATATCATCCTCACATCTAACGTTATACAAACTTTTATCTCATTCATCCTTCTTAGATAATGGGTAAAATAAAATTTATAAAAAAATACTCATGATATTATCAAATATTCAATATCAAAATAACATATTTAATGTCAAATATTTAGAAATTAATTATAATTATAAAATTTTTAAATTAGAGCATCAAACAAAATAGAAATAAAAGTGAAAAAATTATATAAATATTATGCAATTACACATAAATAAAAATTCATAATAAGCAAAACATTCATTAATTTTGAAAAAATTTACAAAATGGCAATAAAAGTGAAAGAATAATATATAAATATTATTAAATTACACATAAATAAAATGTCTTTTCACAATTGCTATAATAAAGTTATATTTATGTGAATGAGTTAAATAATAAAAATATTATATAAAAAAAAATCATTAAAATAATATTATACCTCATAGAAAAACAAATAATAAAAATATTAAAAATATCAATTGTGTGTTCTATAAATGATTTAGTGCACCATTGAATGAAATTTCACAAACAAAGAGAAAAAATAAAATCGTACAAGCAAGGATAAGATAGAATAAAAAGTTTCTAGAATAAAGATAAGTTTTTTTAAACTGTCTAATAAACGAGGAGTTTACGCAACCAAACACTTGAAATTAAGATAATCAAACATTTTTATGTAAAAAAAATAAAAAAAATAAAAAACACTATAAATAATCAAATATGAGACATAATTGTTTATTCATCAAAATTGGTAATACAAAATTTGAATATTTTTGTTCAAAGAAACAAAATATACGATGAAGATTATAATAATAGAGAAAGTACATTCAAGATCTGAGTGAATTTTTTAGATATTGAGTAAGCCAAATAATCAAAAGAAAGGAAAACAAATATGTATAGAAAAAAAAAAGAGTTACAAAACTAAATACTAAGAAAATATTATTTACCATTTTTAATTTGATTGTTTGTTTTTTAATTTATTTGCTTTTTAAATTAAAATAACTATTTTTTAAAGAAAATATCTACAAAAATATATAAAAATCATCTGCTATAAAATTGTAACAAATATTTATATTTATTTTTATAATTATAATATTTTTTTTGTTATCATAACAAAATATCACATGTGTGTCACATGTATTTTCAAATATATATATATATATATATATATATATATATATATATATATATATATATATATATATATATATATAAAAGTCTTTTATGTTAGTTAATAAATTATGAATATTTTAGTAATTTAAACAATGACAAGATAAAAATGGATATGAGCATTGGAATAAGGTATGAGAATAGAGATAGAATGGATATTTATATCTTCATCCTCATTCTCATATCCAATTAAAAAAAATAGAGTATTAATCATACTCATATCTAGTAAATGCAAAGATTCGCAATCAAAATGTAAATGGTTTCAAAGAATACACATAGAGATGGGTCTATTTGTCATCTTGAATAATAACTTAAAGGTATAAATACACATTTGGTACCCAAACTTTTTCGGAAAGTTCAATGTGGTACCCGAACTTTAGGAATGTTCAATTTGGTACCCAAATTTTCTAAAGAGGTTCAATTTGGTCCTCTCCGTTAAGTTGGAGTTAACACCGTGTCCGTACAGGACACGTGTCAAGCCATGAAATTTTTATTTTATTTTTTATTTTTTTTCAAAAAATTAATTTTTTTTTTTCAAAAAATTTAAAAAACTGTCACGTGTCAGTTTATCATTATGCCACGTGGCAGCTTACAAGCATGACACGTGGCAGTGTAATAGTTGTTTTCAATTTAGTACCCCAATTTAAATTTTTGGTTCAATTTAGTACCCAAATTTTTTAAAATGATCCAATTTCGTCCTTTCCTATTTCGAGTACCACATTGAACTTTCCGAAAAAGTTCAAGTGGCGACAACCACCATTTATCTTGGGTGGCCTAGTACCCGATATGGTGTGCCTCGTTCCATCCTTTATCCCTTTCTATTATCTCCATCTTTTGTTTATTTCATTCTTGTTCATTCATGTTCTTTTCCCTTTATTACTTATGCCCCCATTATGTCCATTCTTCTCTTCTTCCTTCTAGAGTTTTTTGAAGTGAACCTTTAGAGATACCTAACTTAGTTATTTTAATGTCTAGTGGGAGTCTTCATTAGACTTTCTTAAGAAACTTAAACACTAACACCTTGTCCTCTAAAAGATATAAGATGAATATTTATCATTGTTGCTTGTGAAATTTGAAAGCATCAAATTAGGTTGTGCTTGAATGCTCAAAGCAAAGGCACTCGTAAAGAATTCACATATAATTCTCCAGCTGATTGAATCAAAACACTACATTGGATAACTTAGCACCTCGGGCTTAAACTTTAATCAATTTCCATAATTTCAATACAGTGATAACTAATTTGATGCATTGATGACATATCTTTGTTTCAATAATCTTAGAAAATCACTTTAGATACAATTATTGGTTTGTACTACAAACCACTCCAACAACAATAAATGAATCTCTAATTTCCAAGTTAATTCGCGTTAAATTTTCACCACTTGAATAGGATCAAGAATAGAATCATATAAAATTTTAGTTGCAGCACGAAAAAAAAAGTTTTCTAAACAAATTTTTGGGCATGTTACAAAAATTCTAGATTTGTCATGTTAATGCCAAATCTAAACTATAATACTAAATGACGAATACCTAACTTTGAGGAGGACTATTTCTAACAATTATCACTAAAGGATTGGGGAATAAATGAAGAAACTTTTGTCTAACTTGATAGATAAGTAAGAGACACAATAATTAGAATAAATTGACGAGTTAAGAAACATTTATCACTTTAAATTTGAAACCCAATGATATGAATCAAAAATTTATATTCAAGAACTCTCTATGTGAGTGTGTGTGTGTGTGTGTGTGTGTGTCCTATCCATGGACTCATCAATCTAGGTTTTCCTCGAGTCCTCTTGGTATGTGTGTTGTTTGCTAGGCCTGGCAAGGGCAAGGCCACACTTCAAGCCCTTCCCCTACTAAGATCAAACGATGTGGAAGGGGAATAACAAACAATATGATCTCTTGAGTAGGTTGAGTAGGAGGTATGACTTTGACTATCCCCTGTGAGTTGAGTTTAATAGACAAAGAAGATGGTGATAAGTTAGATATGTTATTGATTTCTACAAGTGTAACATGCCAATAGTACATTGATGTTAGCTCAGCCCACTATTGGATATACATTTTATTGGCTTGCATTAGTTGACCATCTACATTGGAGCCTTTGATTGAGTCTTACTTTTTATAGCTCAAGTGTGTCCAAACAATACTTGTAGCTTGGTCTAAAGTAATTATATCCAAATAATACTCGTAATTTAGTTTGAAGTGATTAGGTTCAAATAATATTTGCATATTGTAGTGATAGTCTATTAGTTGAATCTTGATTAAACTTATTTAGAATTGGAGATAGTCTATATGCTTTAGGTGAACTAATATAAAAATAACGTGTAATTTCCATATCTCTTATCTTTTTATATAACATGTTATTTATCAACAACTAACTTACATAAAAGAGTTTAACGAAAATGTGTTTTTAAAAAGAGTTTTGACTATGCATCTGTCCTACTGAAGTTGTGTTTGACGAGATTTGTCATGTGCATCTCTAAAAAATAAATACCATTAAACTTTGTCTATTCACATCTACCAGTCAAAGCTTTGCGAAAAATTTTCAAAAAATTTAAATAATTAATTCAACATTTTCTTCTTATGTATTTGGCATGTTTTCACAATATTCTTTATATACTCATTGATACATATAAATTTTGTAATGCAACATAAGTTCTTTATAACTATTGCATAAATGTTATGATCATATATGATACTTTTATGAAACATTTTTCTTTAATTACTTGTATGTTCTAATCCACTGTTCTAATTTGATAATATCTTGTATGTTCATGTTTGTCCTATTTATTTATTTAAAAATCTCATTAATGTATTAGTTCAATAGCTTTAATAATAGCAAGCATATGTCATACGTTGACTAAAGTCTCTTTTCTTAAATTAAAATAACATTTTTATCTTTGCTCACTTGGTTTAGTTGCTCTCAAAGTTTGACATATGAACATTTTATTAAAATTAAAAAAACATGTGACTAGATCGATGACTCTACAAGCTTTATAATGACACAAAAAACTAATATTACTTGTTAGTAATAAAAAAAATAATGAAAGATTGTTAAACCCAAAAGATCTAATCTAGTTAGTCTAATCTCAAAAGTACTCTCTAAATGAGTTATTTAAAAGATGAAACATTTGTTTTTAGTTGCGAACTCCAAATATCCATGTGCAGAAAACTCTTTAATAAAAAAATAAAAATGAATATATAAAGAAATATGAGTAATAAGATGATACTTTCTTTTCTAAAAGATGTTTCTATATTGGATAATGATATAGTAACAACTTTTTTTTTTTGACAACTTGTCTTACTACCTGACTTGGCACCTGTCTTTGGCATAAAAATTAATTTTTATTTATTTATTTATTTATTTTTCATGCTAGCATTAATGAAAGAAACGAAAAATGAACGTTTTGGTTGAAATTAAGAGTGTGTTAGGTTTTATTATTTCTCTTGCCCAAATGAAGACAAAGAGAACATGTTCTTCTTCTTCTCCTCCACAATCAACTTCTCCCTTCTTTGCATTCACCCAAACAGAACACAAAAAGTCCAACCATGACGAAATGGTCATTATCCCTTCGATGGACGGTCGTGACAATTTAGGGTTCCAATGTCAATGGTGAACAACAGACCTTGGGTCTCTCCGCTGCTTGCCTCCAATCGATTGGAGTTGTCGTCGTCAGTATGATTCGTCACGAAGGTTGTCGCCGCCGAGGTCATCATGTCTCTCACCTCCTTGTCGTTCTTCGTGCAAGGTCAAATAATGTCAACACCAGGATCCAGGATTGAGCGTCTTGTCACTGTCCAATGTTGTTCGTCGCTAGTGTCATTGCTCGCTGCTAGAGGCTTCGCCGTATATATTCTCTAGTCTCCTAGACAAAAAAAAAAAATCAATAAGCAATAACAAAATTTAATTAAATTAATTTCTATAAATATATAATAAAATAATGTTTGAATTGTTATTCATCGGTTAATGATCAAAATTGCTTATTAAAATATTAACTAATTTATAAATATTTCCCGAGATTCCCAAATTAAGATAGCAACAATTGCTAATTAATACTTGTTACCACTCACGACACACTACGTCAATATTTTCAATTTACATTGTAAGACCATATATGTATAATTAAAATTTTGTGGACATCAAAATTGTAGACGTAAAAGAATTATTCAGCTACTTTGAACTTGTTTTCCTTCATAACCAAATCAGACCAAGTTTTTTTTTTTCAACGACCAAATTGAGTATTCAACTTTGTCATAAAAATAAATAAATAAACAATTGAGTTATTGGATCATGTGTGAATTTTTGCATTTGTAATCTGGATGTAACAAAACAGAAATAACAATACAAAATCAGTTTCCGTGATTTAATTATTATAGAGAATACATAGAAAACATACATTGAGTACGTAGTTGCACTGCAGAACAGTTTCACCTTGTTATTCAAATGTAACATAATATAATATCTATAGTAAATTTTACCACTTCAACTTCAATTACTCATATTTCTATGACATTAATTTAGAAAAAAGAAAACTTACTATCTAAGTATTTTGTTGGAACACAGAAACAAGACTCTTGGGGACATGGGAGGGTTGCAACTTGCAACTTTTAAAAAGCATAAAGTCAATGAACAATTAAAAAGAAGAAAGAGAAATTTCTCACATGGCTAAGGGTAAAGTCCAAAATTTTCATCCACTTGGAATGACAAACATTCATTCATTCATTCATTCAGTTGGGTAATTTACACTTACACCCTTGTGAAAAAGAATCTAACTTTCATGTTCTAATCACATTGCTCTTCCCAACAACAAAAATATTATCTTACTACAACAACTATTACAGTGAACCATTATGTATTGTTTCTGTATCAAGCATGTTCTATTTACCACAAACTTTTTCACCCTTCATCATCAACTAATAATGCAAAAACAGCGCACCAAAATGAATAGTTTTGCCTTCTCAGAAATCATATTCTTCTGTCAATAATCTGTGCAAGATAAGAGCAAAAGAGTATCAGAAAAATGAGCACAAAACATGTATAACAATAAAAATAACAAAAGAGTATAAGATTAAGATGATAACATATAATATAATCCATTACAAGATCATTTCTTATTGCCTCATATAACTCATACCATCATGTTTCTTCTTCAAACTTCTAGCAAATAACAAAAATATAACCACAAAAGCCACCGCAGCTACTCCTCCTAATATTATAGCAGCAGTTTTCCCTGGATTTTGCCCTGCATCACCAACAAGGTAACACATCACAATAGCAGAGTCAAATATGATCATACCAGCACCATATCAACCTTAAAACAACTAATTCAGTGCATCAAACAGAAGTAATTCAGATTAGCATTGACTTTGAAGTGAAACAAATTCATATTAATGCAGAACAAGTGTGTATCTGTCTAATATATTCAAATATTTCAACATGACTTTGACAGATAATTAAAACTAAAAAGCATACAGCATTAGAAACTGAACTCACAAACACTGAAAAAGACAGATTGTTCAGATTTTAGAATGGTGTAAAAACTTAAAACTTGTTACATTCATATGTGTTTGGTCTGTGTAAGTAGGTAGGGTAGGGATTAGACATTAACATAACAGTCACGTCATCTAGTTAGTACCTGAAGAAGATGAAGAGAATGAAGCTGATGAAGAAGATGATCTAGAAGGAACCCCATTGGGGTAATAGCTATAACTGATGAAGCATTTGTGAAGAAAAACTTGTCCTGAAATAGAGCTTCCACATTCAACCTGAGCTCTCTGCACAGCATTTTTCACACACTCCCCACAATCAGAGTCACCAACATCTCCCTCACACTGCCCCATCACATACAAAGACTGGTAGCTGGTGGTGTAGAAGCCATGGCCACTGACAACACCATTTTCCATCACAGAGAATGCAGTGTCCCTTCTCTCCTCAAACCCTCTTCCAGCAGCATTTGTTGCCCCACAAGTCTTGTACAGCATCTGCATACCTGAGATTTGGGAGAACCCTGCAACCTCGTACAGAACATAGCAACCTAGTAGTTGGACCCTTGCAGCGGTGGTTTTGCCGCAAAGTTTGTCACACAAAACTGGGAGCCTGCTGACACAGTTGTAGCAGTCGGAGTTGGTGAGATCCCCTCTGCATTGGAAGAGACCGGTTATGGTGTTCTGGGCAGAACCAGAAGTGGCCTTGTAGAACTTGGTTTTGGTGGATTGTGAAACCAATGAGCCGAAGAGTGCAGAGAGAGCCTGCGAGTACACCCCATTTGGATCTGTGAAAGAATCCTTGGAACAACCCTTGTAGACCAAAGTGGAGTAATCAGAAGCAGATTCTGCAACATGGGGTGCCTCAAAACATGTGAACAAAACCAGCAAAAAAGGAAATAACTTGAGTTTAGTAGAAAAATCCATTTCATAACTCTGGAGTTGAGGAATCAAAACCCTCCAATGCTCAAAGGGTACACGAGAGAGATCAAGATTTGGTGTAGATTCTTTGGCCTTTTTCTTCTGCTTTTTGCTTCATCTAAAGCTCAAAAGATTTGGCCTTTTTCTTCTTTGTTGAGTGACTCAGAATTCGGGTTTTGTGGCTCTCGATGGAGTTGGGATTCACTTTCGCTTGGATATCCTAAAACCTCAGTAGATGTGGAGATGTGTGAGCTGCATCTACCATTTTTCTCTCTCTACAATGAGTACAGTGTAGAAAGTTAAAAAGAAAAATAAAAGTGTATAGTATATAGTTTTCAAAACGAAAAAGAAAGTGTTGTATAGTTTTGCATATGGCTGGCTTCCTAGTTTCTTGTTTTTTTTTTTTTTTGTAATCATTTAAAGAGAATGAAAATTGAAGTGTTTGAATGGTTTAATACTCGGCGGCTGCATAACGGGATTTTGTAAATATAGGTCCATAGTTTTACTTTTAAATATAATCCATCGAATTAAAATGAACGATGTTGATGTGTCCAATTAAATAAACATTTAGAATTAGGTGGGGTCGTGTCTACTACATTAAATCATTTAACAAGAATAAAAATCTATAGTTATGAACATATATGTTCCCTAATCTCAAAGAAATAAAATCTAGTTTATATTACCTCCTCTTTGAGACTTAAAAATCAGTGTTGTTTTAAAACTTTTATAAGCATTACAATTTACAACGTCTCAAAGTATTACCAGTAGTTCTACAATTATATTTGAGAGATGAAATTTATATCATTAAAGTCTACCTTTATATAAAAGGATTAATCATATAATATGTTTATCATTAGATTAATATAAATTTTTTTCTCTTCTTATCATCTTCTAATTCAAAAATATCAAGGTTTTTCCATGTTAATTTAAAGATTTCATGAAAAACTTAATTCTTTTTCTCTTTCGCTTGCTGTGTGCACTCTAACATGAAATGTCCAAGTTTCTTGCATCATAATAAATGATATTTTTCTTGTGTTCTTTGATTTCCTTTAACTTTATTTTTTTTTTCTTTTTTGAATCCTTCATTTTAAACTTATACATCAAGAAGTAGAAGACGTCTTCATTGTTTGACTCTTGGATACTCAATAAGTGGTCTACTACTTCTAGAGCTTTAGAAGATACAACTTTATTTGCTTTTTGATGAAAAAGTAAAAAATAATGGACCAACCACAAGAGTTATAATTAGAAGAATTCATTATGTATAAGTTTCTAATGAAAATAGAAAGTCTAAAATTATTTTCACACAAGCTATTTCTTAGTGGAATTACATTTGTAATTGGACCAAGGATAACTCATGAAACTTCATGCAATGATGAAGTGAGTCTTATTTATAGTTGACTTTGCATGGAAAACTTGACCAAATGATGTTGAAACTTATCTTTGCACACAAGCTTGGAGATGCACCTCATGCACTCTTAAGATTCCTAGAAGTCCATCCACATGAGTTTTTTTAGATCTCGGACCTTTTTAATGTCTTTTATTTTTTATTCTCAGACCTTTGGCATGCCATCCAACAACTTTAGGTTGATATGAGCCTTATAGAAGCTCCATTTGAGTTTTTGTAGCTAGTTTAGAAGAAATTACATTCTTCAAAATATGTCATCTATAGTTTCACCATTTTCATAGTACTCATATTTGACGTGTGAGGCAAGTTAGAGTATACATTGCCTTTTTGTTTTGCATCTGATATATCAAACTTGTTTTGCATCCAAACTTCTTATAGAGATTCAATCTTGATATCTCCTCTAGTCATAATTTGCCACAACTAATAATGTGTGGACTAAACGTACATCTCTATACAATATTTTCAATAAGGAAAGTCTTCTCCTAAGAAGAGGACTCTAAAGGATGTTCCTTCACCTATTAGTTCTCGTTCTATGTTGGCAATTATTTGGATCTTTCTTTAGTCGTTGTGAGACATTCAACTCTATAAAGGTTGAGCTCTGATACCAACTATGAAAGACTAGTCAAAACACAAATGTAATAATTGAATTGTGTTGTATAGGTTTATGAAATCTTTGCAAGACATTGACTAGTGATATACAGTCAAACAATAGTTTCACTTAACAAACACACTATTAAGTGAATTTCTAAAATGATTGAGTTTGATGAGAATAGTAAAACACTACTTCGAATTTGACAAATTGATTGTCTTCAAAGTTTTTCAAAACTTCTTATTGCAAAAGCTCTTTTTCTGAGATTATTTATAGTTAAATGTCATGTAACTTAAAGAGATAAGAAGGATTTACACTTTGTTTTTATACTTTTTTATTTGTTAACAAAGACTACATCCAGTTCTTAGCCAAAATATTTAGTTTCATTAGGCAAACTGCAAACGCAAGATACAAATGAGTATTATTTGAATCTCAAATACTTTTGGCCAAGATGAATATTATTTGGAATGCAACTACTCCTAGTTAAGACGAGTACTATTAGGATCACAATTAAGATTAAGTATTAATTTGACCATAGTCACTCATGGCTAAGAAGAGTATTGGTTTTGGAACATAGTCACCCCTAATTAAGACGAGTATTATTTGGAACACATATTCTCCTAACTAAAACTACGTATTAATTGTATGACTATGTAATCACAAAGATTACAAGAGTTGCTAACAGGAGAGGGGTAATGTCTCACAGAGTATATGTCATTGATGTTGACATGAGATTTTGAGATCTCCTTTTGAGACAAATAGATTTTCTACAAACATATAATTAAGACTTTCGTTACTCAAATGAAGTGAAGACAGAAAGATATTATATTGTTTGACATATGAAACATTTACATCATACATGACTTGTTGCTTAAAAAGAAGCTTGCGTTTGACAAAGCATAATCGTACTTTGTATTTTTTTTTAATAGTACTTAATCAAAAGAAATAGGGTTTGATTGAATTTTTTTGTCAATATCATGTCTCATGGAGAGGATCATCTTTGAATGGTGTTTGCAGTAAAACTCTTACTAGATTGAGCTTTTAGAGCTTACAAATTAATCTCAAGCTTGCGTGGCCACACTTCCTATGTCATACCCACTTATCTTCTTAATAGGATAAAGGCAAGAGATCCTTTGATACAGTCCACTAAAATCTATCTCGTATAAATTACTTTATCTCTTAGTACAAAAGAAGACACTCTTGACATCATTTTTTACCACACATAGATTATGCGGATTTTTGTTAAAGGAACATTGTATCCATTCTCACATAATTGACATATATTAAGTAGATTATGCTTTAGACCTTTTACTATTAAAATATTTTAACACGTAAGGAAGGGTTCATATTTATCTATCCAATGCCTAGTGTTCTTTTTTATTTTTGTTGAATGCAAAATGTACTACTCTTCTTCTTAAAGTGTGGGAACATTATTCTTTCTCCCACCATGTGTTTTGTAAATACATTATCTAGATACCACTACAATTGTTTTCTTCCTACATATGTTTACGATAGGAATCACTTTATCTTTAGGTACCAAGATAAACTTAGATCCTTTTTTGTTAGCTCTCCAAGCCTTAGATTCTCGGTTAATGCATGTAGAAGATTTGGTCCTTATTTGATCCCTTTTGGAACTTCTACTCCCTCAAAACCTAATCTGCTATTGGTAAAGGTTTTACTAAACAATCTTCTTAAAAGATTGAGTCTGACCTTCCTTAAAATCTCGTCTTAAAATAATCTCTACCTCTTCATCAAAATTGTTTGGTGAGAGATTAATGAATGTATCTTCTTTGTCTATCTTGATTCTTATCCTAATTAAAAGTGGTCAAGTTTATTGCATTCAAGACAAATGACATAAATTTGTTTTTTTTCTTTTCAATTGGTTGAGGCAAACCTCTTCAACCTCTAAAATCATTTTTCTTTCTTAAGATTTGATGAATCTTTTTAATGATGAAAGAGATATAATTTAATTCATCAGTGTCTTACTTTACTTAAGGGTGTATGAGAGCTTTTCCACCTTCAAAGTTTTAGCGAGAGTGTTTCATTTGTTTTTATATTTAAGACCGGGATAATTCTCTTCCTTAAGCAATCCATATTGTTGCAAATCCAACCCATGTACCTTGCTATGAACTTTTTAACCGATGTGAATACAAATTAATAAAGAATGAGAAAAAAATAAAAGAAAAAGACGTAGAAACAAAAGAAACTGTTTTAAAGTTAAAAGATTATATAAAAAAGAATATCACTGGTAAGACATTCATTACAATTTTTAAAAATTAACTAGAAAAATTAAAGAGTTTGAATATTTTCTAGAAGAATCAAACTACCTCGAACAATCCTGAATTTCTTTAAATAGAAAGTATTACAAGGATTGACGAAACTAATGGAGACATTTCAAATTCAAGCAAAAGATTTATTGTCTAATTTTTGCAATTATTTAAATTTTTATGATTTACTTAATTATGCAGTTGAACTTTATGTTCGTGCATAAGAACTATATATACTTCTAAAGTATATGTATAACATTGACATGATTCTGATTCCTTAGAAAATAAATAGTTTAATAGAACTTTTAAAAAGAAATGTTTTGAGAATTTCTTATTTCAAGAAAATCTAAAAAGAAAATGTAAAAGTTCTCAAAAACAAGATATCTTGATAAGAATCTTCCTCATACAATTAAAGAAATAATAATCATTCATATTTATTGACTAAACCAAAATCATAAATATTACGAACACGAACATATACAAAAACAAATCAAAGAGAAATTAAATTAAAAACAAAGAATCAAACGGATACAGGCTATGCACCAAGCATAGCCAGAGCGACTTTTATAGAATGCCAAAAGTGACTTTTATTGTCATTACTTACCTATTTCGAGAACCAGATTGACATAGTAGAAATGTATCATCTAATTTAAGATTTTCAGTCAACGCCTCAACCAAGCAAGTAAAAGCAACACTTCATGATTCCAAAGGATGTATGCACCACGTGCAGCCAGAGTGCAACTTTGAGAACCTGATAATAAAATTGAACTCATTTCTGAACAAGTCCAAGGAGCCAGTCCAAGTTTGCATCCAATATAAGACTTTCCAGGTGGAAGACACTATATACACAACACTCCGTCACTTTCTATTAGTACTTGAGAATCCAGAAGCGTGGATTGCAAATATACGGGCACAGTACCATGTTTTCCAGCAACATTTTGGAACATAGTAAGCAATAGAAATACAAAAATTGATTTATTATATTATGTGCCACAAGTTGATACACTGATGTTTCATTCAGTTTTTTCAAGGACGCGTAATCCTGAAGAATACATAAATCAAAATAAGCCCACTATATACCCCATTCCATGTACAAAGCAGATGGCAGCAGGGCAATTCATAAACCATAAGGTATAGAACAATAAAATGCTTTTGTTGGCTATGGTAGACACCAATCTTATTGTATTTTATACCACATGTTACTTGCACAATCGGCAATCTGGCAACTAGAGGTAAACATAAAAAAATTGAGTTTATTCGACTACAAGATCATCGTTATTATACAAAAGGCATTCATGCTAACTTTCCAACGACAAAAATACTTGATTTGTAGTTTTTGAAATTCACCTGCACTTAAAGATTAACAAGTATAAGATCCAAACTGCATAGCATAAAGGTATAATAAAAAAGATAAAACAAATGACTTCAATTCTTTAAGAAACTACAAAATTTTGAATATGTCCTTGACCAAAAACACTGAATACAAGAAAAAAAAAAGGCATTTGCTTAGATAAAGCACTGCTCCATGTATTTTCAAGCCACAGGGACCTCAATATCATTGGCCAAAACTGGAGCAGGCCTGATGTATTCCTCTTCCTCTTTTGGAGAATGGATTGTGACAATATCAGGGAGAGGAGTTTTAGGACCCTGCTTCCCTTTAGGATCCCAATCAAGCATAATCTTCACCTTAATGCCAAGAACACCCTACGGAGACACCAGGGCAAAAAAATAGTATCATGACAATAGTAAAACAGTGAATCAACAACCAAAGAGAAATTTTATCAACAATCTATTAAAAGATTGAAATAAAATAACCTGTCTGAGGAGCACGTGTCTCACTGCAGAGTCAATGTAATCCTTGACAGGTTGCCCAGAAGAAATCATGTAGCCATCCTTAAACTTCATGGATTTTGCCCTCTGGGCTCTCAATTTACCACTCACAATGACCTGCTCAAATCAAACAAGCAAACCATCAGACAAAGCAACACACCACAATTGTAATACCTCATAAAAGCATTTGGAGAACAAACCTCACATCCCTTGGCACCACTCTCCATGACAAACCTCAAAACACCATAGCAAGCCCTGAAGTAAACACACAATAGAATAACATTACCACAAATCCAATGAAAAATTCCATGTGTTCAATGAAGTAAAAAGGACATTGCGAAATTAGAAAATAAACAAATTTACAAACTAATCAAAATTATGTTTCTTACAGAAACAAATAGGTCTAAAGGATAATTTTTTGCTTATAAAAATTAATGCATCTCCGAACATTCTTTAAATAGCAAGAATAAACAGTTACATTTCTGTAAATAACACAAGATTAATTTCAACCAGTAAATTGCCAAACTAAATAAAATCACTGTCAAAATAAAATTGACATTTATCAATCAAATTATGAAGAAACCAAGATTTTTAAAAACAATCCCCAACAGCAATTCCAGCACCAACATCAAACTTCCTGAAATCTCTGACTCTGGCATTGCAGCTGTGTCTCTATTGACCACAATACCAATGAGGACAAGAAACAATCAACTCATAAAATGCAGTACACAGCAGCAATTACAACAACAACATCAATGATCCTGAAATCACCACAATTGGAATTACAGCAGAACCATCTTCGTCAACAATAATCCTCAATATCAAGGATCGCAATAAATCTAAGATTTTGCACTAATGAAAAAAAAAAGTTTTGTAGGGAAGACACATTCGCCTCTAAATGGGAAACCAGAATGTCGGTGGCCATGGTGAACACTTCACACCAATGTCATGATTGGAAGAAATGTTGAGGATCACAACTTATAAGTAAATGTTACAACGGCAACAGAAAGAATTAATGAAAAAAAAATACTGTCTGCATCTGTACCTGCGAACCGCAAGTCCTCCGAGGAGCTTGTAGCGAAGAGACTCGGCCTGAGCTATAGCGCAAAGTCCCCTGTTGTTGACTTTCTCCGCATAGAGTTCAACGCTGTTCTCTGGAAACTTGAACCTTTTCTGAACCACCGAGGTAAGTTCCCTGATTCTCCTCCCCTTCTCACCTACACATACACGAAGAGAAAACCTTCAATGCTCAATTCTAACAAAAAGTTAATAGAAGGTTCAATAACTATACAGAGGCAAACTCACCGAGTACGGCTTGGGTTCTTGTAGCTCTGATGATGATTTCGGTGCGCATCGGCGTAACCCTCACCTCTACGCCGGAGTAACCGTCCTCCGCCAGCTCTCGCGTCAGAACCTCATTCAGTTCCGCGAAAAACACTCCATCAGCCACGAACTGCAACGCATATACACAAATATTTTAATTATCGATTTTATTATTGGCAAAGGTTTAGTTGCTGATGTTGTTAAAGGCTATTGCAAATTCGTGAAGATTAAGGAATTAGAAACTCACCTTTCTCTTCTTGCTCATTTGAGTCGCCATTGTCAATAATCGAAGTAATGCAGACACGAAAGTGCAGCTACGGCTGGGGTGTGACAATAAACCCTAACTCCTAGGTAGAGAGTGGAATATATAGGTGGAGGGATACTGGAAACCCTAATATGAGCAAAAGCTATATAAATACAGATCAAACTGAAAATAATTGTAAATTTTATATATATATATATATATATATATATATATAAACTATTTCATTTTAATTTAAACAAGTTATTTTTGTCTTATTGAAAAAAAGAATATGAATAAAAAAAATTATAAAAACGAAAACATTTGTTGTCGGGTTGTGTGTATATAGAAATAGGTGTAAAATTAAAAGTATTTGTTATATTGTGATATTTATGTTTCAAATTTTGGATTTGATTTAAATTAAAACAGTTTCATTTTCTAAATTAAAAACTAACTTTTCTTCTATGGTTAGATTTATATTTTAATTGATAAAAGATAAATATTTATTAGGTTTTGCTGCTGAATATTGTTAGGACCGATATTTACGAATAATTAATATGTCTTGCATTTTATAATAATATATAATTAATTATAATATTAGATAAATTTTCACGTGATCATCATAAATATAACTTAATTATATTTAAAAGATAAAAATGTTTATAGGTAAATAATTTTAATTAGTAATTTATTTATTTGATACATATTTATAAAAAGTTAAAAAGTAATTAAATAATAAAATAATTATATTTTAATATTAATAAAAATTAAAATATAATTAATCGTAAAAAAGATAATTTGAATGAGTGACAAAAATATTTTTTATATTTGAAGATTCGATATGTGAAAGCATGAAAGATTTGAAATATGTAGTCTTTAATTTTTTAAAACAAAAAATCTTTTGGAAATATGTAATCTTTGTACTTTCATTTGAAAAGATTTCTCCTTCTTCATAATATTTTTTTGTCATTCCTTCAAATTAATTTTCTCTTTTATGTTTAATTTTATTTTAATTTTTAACAATATTACAAATAGTTATTTTATTATTTTTTAAATATTTATAAGTCTGCATCAAATAAATTATTAATTAGAATTATATTTATGATATTTTTGTTTTTTAGATAAAATAAAATTACATTTATGACTATTAGATCAAAGTTCATTTAATATTATATTTAATTATGTACTTTTGTAAAGTTTAAGATATATTAATTATCTTTAATCAGTGTTATAAAATTATTTTCTATATTTTATTTATAAGTTTAATGATTTTTTTTATTAAAGTTTATAATTTGGCACAATAAGTGAATATCACCTAATAAAATATGTATTTATTTAAGTATCTCAATGTGAATGTAATTTTTGTCTTCATTCATGTTTTCATTTGACTATTAATTTATTCTCACTTTTTAAAACATTATTTTATTTGTCAAATTATTTTTTAGATGAATGTAATTCTAATAACTTTATGTACTTAAGATTACTTAAAGATTTTTGGATTATTTTTTTAAAAACTTTTTATGTCCTTGTATTACATGAATATGGACTTAGGTATTTAATCCAGGAAGTGTTTAAAACTTTATTTGAGAGATAAGTCTTGAAATTTCATAAAAAGATTAATCTTATCATCATTCTCTTATTCAGATAATCAAGAATAACTTTAAGTTTGTGTTCGTTTGTAACGATTGTTTAAATCTATTGATTTGTGAAGATAACTAATTTTCATGTTCTTATGGAACGATTTGATATGAGAAGTAAAAACAGATTTGCGAGATCAAATTCAAAACTAATATCTTCAATTGTGAGTGATTTAGATAAATAAATAATTATTTTACTTTCTTAACCTTATGTATATAATAAAAAAATTAAATAATAATTACTATTATGATACTATTTATTATTTTGTATATCATTAATTATTATTATTATTAAATATATTTATAACAGTATTTAAAGAAATTTTCTATTTCGTGTCCATTTTTTTGTTTTTCAGTTTTATCCTTACGTGTTATTTTAAAAACTTAATTATTTTATAAATAATTAATATTTTAACATTATTCTAAAAAATTCTTTTATTTTAACTGTTATTTTAAAAGTTTTTCTTTTGCGTGCATATTTTATATTTTAAATTTTTTTTAATTGTTTTAAAAATTAATTATTTTAGCAATAATTTACATTTAATCATTATTTTAAAAATAAATTCTTTTACAATTATTTTATTTTATTTAATAATTATTTTAAAATTTAATTACATATTTTAAAAATAAATATTATTAATCTTAAATTAAATTTTTATGAAAATTAAAAAAATCAAACACTTATACTTTGTTTCGTTAGTACTATTAATTTTCATATATACAAATATGTATTATTATTTAATATAATAATTTATTATCTATATTAGATTATATAATCAGTTTCTTAAGCGATTATATATTACGTAGTCTGTTAAATAACCAATTTAATAGTATATATAGCTGATTACCTAACTGATTACATAATAATAATAATATATATATATATATATAATAATTATTATTATCAATAATATATATAAATATACATTATGTATATAGCAATTAAAAAATATATATGATAATTATTATTATTAGTAATAGTATATGTGTATAATAATTAATAATAATTATAATATTATTAAAAAATAATAATGTATAGTTATATATAATAATTATTAATAATAAAAATATGTATAAATATATATAATAATTATTCAGAATTAAAATATTATTAAATTTTAATATTTTTAACTTATTTATTAATTATTTAAATTTATTTTTATCATGAAGAGTATTTTAGTAATTTAAAAAAATTATTAAATTTTTTTAATCTAATTATATTATCAAATCACTAATTAACTTTAATAAAATTTATCTCCAAATTTATTCCGTTTATTCTCTAAATCCATTAAAAAAAACATAAATATTCATTTAGTTAAATTCATCCAAAATCTTCTTCAACTCTCCTCAAATATTTTTTCTCAAACGAACAGAGCTAAGCAAATGATTTAATGTTTTTTTTGTTAGCTCTCACTTTTTAACTTAGTCAAATATATATATATATATATATATATATATATATATATATATATATATATATATATATATATATATATATTTTGATAGATTATACACATGTTAAACATTATTTATTTGTTGAGTAGATGTATCTTGAATTGCATATTTTCAAGGTCTAGATGCTTCATTAGAGTTGTGGATTTTAATTCTTTGAAGTTTTGGAATAACGAACCATGGTCTTTAAGTCAAATTTATCAAAGTTATCATTGTCCTTGAAGAATTGATTTGATGTCTTTAACCTCTTTGAATACGTGTTGGTGAATACAATGTGCTTGAATGTGTTGGGATAAGGATTCACAACTTTGATGTCGTCGACAAGGTGTTGTACAAAAAGTCACAACTAGAGTATGACTCAAGCTCAGAGATATGAAGCTTTCTGAAGGCTTCAAATTTGGTAGCATTGGGTAGGATGGTTTACAATATCATATTCAATACAATGTTGCCACTTAATGAGTCTAAAGATCGTGCGATAAAGAAAAATTAGTTCATCCGCTCTCACCTTCTGCAGCAGACAAAGGTGGATCCACTAGACCTTTTTGCTTTATCATTCTTTGAGATTGATTCACTTGACCATTTAACAAGAGATGAGTTTAAAGACTATAAGTTTTATGAAGATGCCTTTGAGTTGTAGATGATGACCAAGATGCTTCATCAAAAAGGTGTCAGATGCACCTACTCTTTGAAGCAATACAAGCCTCATCTAGATGGCAAGTTCTTTGACTATGGCATATGTTGATGAGTAATTCATGTTCCTTAAAACAAGAAAAAAAAAACACGATAAGGTAGGATTGAATTGTATTACAAGATTTTAGAAAAGTTTTCATAATTTTTCGTATTGGAAAATATGAACAAATGAAGGTTAATGTTGTTTTTTATTGAAAGATGCTTTGACAAAGCTCATTAGACACACCTTCAATTAGTCTGAAAATATAGTTTTGTTGCTAATTTTTTCTATTTGCACTTTTTCTTCACTTCTTCACCCTCCCATTTTAAAGATCATGTAAAGTTACTTAACTTATATTTTTTTCTTCTTTTTTTTCAAATATTCATCATATTTACATTCACACCCTTTTCCTCTTTTCCTTTTACCTTTTTCCTTCCCTCATGAATCCCCTCTTATCCTTGCTCTTATTCCACAATTCCAACTCTATTATTACTGAAAAATACTATCCCAACTTTATCTCTATTCCTTACACCGAAGTTATCAACCCATCTTTAAATTAAATTAAGACGGTATTACCCAAATAGTGTTACAAATTCAAATAAGCAATCTATTATGCCATTTTTTAGTTAATCTTTTAGAGATAATTTCATTAATTACTCGAAATTCAATAAATTAACTTGGACTTTTTAACAGTCCATGTTCGGCCTGTTTGAAATAGGCCTCAGCCCATATCGAAACTCTTATCATTTTATATTTTTGGGCGGAGAAGAATACCTTTCGTTAACTACCAAGAAATAAGTGAATTCAATGACGTGGTTGTATCCGTCAACGGCAAGGCAGATGATGGTGACTGGCGGCTTATTTATCGTCGGCAGTTTGTGCTTTGGCGTCGGAGCTTATTACTCGCTTGTTAACGTGGGTCCTCAACAGGAGCGCTTGAAGGCTCGCAGGGAAGTCATGAAAAATATTCTCAAGAAGCGATTCGGAGATTGACGCCGATGCAGGTTCCTTCTTTGTTACTCCTTGTTTCTGGAAGATTGTTCAATTAAAACGTTCTTTTGTTTTTTTGCGTTTTGTTTTTCTCTCATAGGCTTAGTTTGTGCGTTTTCCTAAATTTTTATCAATTCCTGTAGAAATTCTTTTTGTTGTAATTGTTTCCATTCTCAATAACTAATAGTGTATTTGCTTGTGATTAAGCGATGATTAGGCTTATCTACTATTTTAGTTTAATAATTATTAGTCAAGCAGTTGATAATTATGTAAATATGTAAATATATGTTATAGTATTCAAGATTATAGTTGCTTTTAATATTTAAATATTTTTTTAAAAAAATTTAGAATATAATTAAATAAAAATGTAATATATATATATATATATATATATATATATATATATATATATAATATAATCGATACCTATATATAAATTATATATAAAGATGATTTTTTATAATATTTATTTTCTAATTTTACTCTCTAAATAATTTTTTAAATTAAATAAATATTTTATCAATATCATCTTTTAAGTTGTTTTCTTTTTAATTTAACATTTTTGTATTTGATTTGATCATTTATTAAATTTAATTATTTTTATAATTAAAACATTATCTTTAGTAATAAAATTAAAAAAATTATTTATATTTAATAATTTTAATAATAACAATAATAATAATTTTTATTTTGTTGTCATAAAAAAAGTGAATACATAAAAACGTAAGATATATGTTTCTATTAGTATAATATATATTTAATTATACTTTGAGTTCATGATAAATATATGAATTCTCAATTGAGTTTATATTGAATTTTTGTAGTTTATTGAGAGTACTAATTATTCGTAGTGAATTTTATCTGTGGATATCCACATACACGAATATTTTTGTCACCTCTAATTGTGACCAATACTTTTGTAAAAAAAAAAAAGAAACATTTCTCTGGTTTGTTTGAAATTGACGGGTCCATTTCATTGTGGACACAATTTGTATTTGGTCTTCTTGATTGTTTGTGTCACATGTGAGGGTCGAGAATTAAATTTGGACCAATATGAATAGACCAATAATCTTCATTTTAAACATGTTGAAATTACACCTCATAAGCCTTGAAAATATTTTGGAGGTTATAAACAGATCCACAAATATTGTAGGTTGTAAATGGAAGGATGAGCAAACAACTAGTACATGAGGATGATGTGTAATTAAGTCCCCACAATCACACCACTAATCATTTAGCTTAATAATGTATGACATTGGGTGACGTTCAAGTTGGAGAGTGAAAATCTCGTAAACATCGAAGACTGAATTCTGTCGATTATATCTCTAGACATGACACATGGCAAATTATTGTTCATTTTTTCTTAATAAAGCATAAATATCCTCTGAATATTGGTGGTCAGCTCATAACATGCATTCAATTTTTGTCCCTAGTTCCATAAACCATTTTTTGGTTCTTTCAAAAAAAATTTAGCAATAGCATAAATTAGCAATGATTTTGCTCCCTTCAGAAAGGTATTTATATTATTCTCCTATTAATTACGCAAATGATTTTTTTATTTTTGATAATAACAATTAAGAACGTGAAAAAAAAAATAATAAAAAAAACTAAAATTATGTCATCTTTGGACTATTTCTTCGTACAAAATCCAAAACTTAAATCATGCCATATTAGCGCAACATCATGCCATATTAGCACAACATTGTTGGAAACTTAACTATAGTTATATATGACTATGACACGCCGAAGTCTTTTTATATTGACATAAATTCTTCGTAATGAAAATGTACAATTTTTTCATAACTTTCCTTTCGTAGAATTATTTTAGAAACTTGCACTATTTTTTAAATTTCAAAAGTAAATTGTAACAGAATTGTAAAGAAAACCTAAAAATTAATTATAAATCAATTTTTAGGAAATGAAATGTTCATTATAAAAACCTGTGATATGAAATATTTACTCATAATATTCAAATGACAAATATTAATTTTGTTTTCCTAATATACTTAAGCTAATAATATATGTCAAATGATAATGGATTAAGTTATTTTTAAATATTTTTTTTTATCCTTTTTGAAAACATCTAAAAGTAATGATCGCTGTTCATATCTTAACATAAATCGTCTTTCCTACAAGGATGATTGATACGTATACATTTAAGACTGAAAAATAATGTTCCATCGTCAAAAAATTATCCAGAGAAAATACTATCTTAATCATCTTTGATCAATTTATAACAATTAAAGAAATAGAAACTCGAATTTTAAATTAAAAATGGTCAAAGTAAAGATAATTTAAAAGAGCATGTAAAAAATGAAGATATATCAAAGTTCCAAGAAAATTAGCACAAATAAAAAACCTCTAATCTGAACTTAATGTAAACCAAGTAGAATAAGTTGGTGAGATTCACTCAACCAATACTTTCTATACTCATCGATTCACATTAAAAAAATTAGAATAAGCGTAAATCCTATTTTTTAATTCCACAACAGACTCTCATTTTTCCATTTATACACATTCCTGATGCTACGAAGACTAAAAGCTTCACAAATTCACAAAAATGAGTCTAACCTTTACAAAGTCAACAATAATACAAATAATAAAACTAAAATTATTAAACAATAATTAAATAATAATTTATTATTTAATTAAAACTAATGTATATTATCATGTGTAATTTAAATATTCTATAAACATATTTTATAATTTTTTAAAAAAATTATTATATCAATCCAAAGAGTCAAATATTTCTAAATTTTCCACTCTTCTTCTGTCACTATTTCAATAGAATAACAATTTTATAAATTCTTATTTTCTTCTCAAATTTATTACTTTTAGAAATCAAATAGTAGAAACAAAGTCACTCCAAAAATAGTTTTTAGATTTTATTTTCATCCCAATCATTCTGATCATGTACAATAACTTACTCTTGTTAAACTACATCGCCAAATAAAACTTCTGCTAAGTACATGCCATAAATTTATGCAAACATAGCTGCTTAAAATTTTTCATGTTGTGAATGGAGATAATACTTCACATGGAGAAAATATTTCAAGCAATAATATTTAGGTTAATTATAGGACTCAAAAAATATATCTGTGTGGTACAAGATAACTTGAATAGAACCTCTCTTAAAGTTAGAAATATGAAATGCAACAAAATCCCATCACGAGTAACCATCCTTCACCTTTATGCACATATCTCAGATAAAAAAACCTTCAACAAGCCCACCAACCAACATTATGAGATATATTGGCTATTCCAACAGAGGTGATGACAACATAATTAATGTCACTAATATTGGTAAAATAATTTTTTTTTCTACTTCAACTGGTAGAATAAAATAGATAGAACACTCCTGACTAGAAGAGAAAAGCTCCAACAATTTTACACTCCATTAGAAGGGAAATGCAACAAGAAAGTTACATATTAATATGTAAGAAAACCTCAGGAGTACTATATAGATAAGTTAGGATGTTAGGATATGAACTTTTGGAGAACGAATAGTACAGTTCAAACCCCTATATAACATTCAGGTGGTGACCGTCACAAGAGAATCCAAATCCGACTAAGATCAACTCATGAGCTCATATAATCAATTAATTAATGACAAAATCTAACTAAAATCGTTTTAGCGCAGTAATCAAACTATGTAATTAGCAAGCACACCACTTCAACCAAGAGTAACATTATAAACGTATAAATCATAAGCAACACCAAATCAATTCCATTAAACAGTTTAACAAATCCGACCATTCAAAACTCAGTCACAAAAATGTAAACCCTAAGATATAATAATCCAAATCACAAAACATAACAATTAGTCCACTAATTAACAACTCGACCAAAACAAAAAACAAGACGGAGGTGCTTAATACCTCCTTCCGCCGGCGCCGCGACCGAAGGCAAGCGGTGCTTGTACGGGAACTGGATCGACCTTGACGACGCCGGGAACATCGGACATTCCGAGGGCGGCAAGCATGTCGATGGTCTCCTTGTCGACCTCGATCTGGTCGGTCCGGATGGCAGAGACTTCGGGGACGAAGTCCATGCGGCGCTCGCGCTCCTCCTCCTGCAGCTTCAGGGAGATGCCGCGCACCGGTCCCTTCTGGATGCGCTTCATGAGATGCGTGGAGAAGCCGGCGATTTTGTTGCGCAGCCTCTTCGACGGAATGATGGCCACCTCTTCCAGAACCTTCTTGTTGGTGTGAAAGTCCAGCGTCATGCGAGAGTAATACCTCTCTATCACTTGTCTTGAAGACTTCTTCACTGTCTTCGTCCTTACACGCCCCATTCTGCTGATTCAACTGCTTCTCTTCGTCAACCACACCACCTACACACAGACGCAGATACAGAGCGGCAAGCACGGAGGTAGAGCAAACAAAGGGAAATTAGGGTTTTGTAAAAATCCTATCTAAATAATTGGGCCTTTCGTGTAACCAGCCCAAGCCCATACTAGACCAACAGACCATTTTCCCTGTTTTATTTTATTGTTTTTATAAAATAAACGTCTTTTCGGTACTTTAAAATTTACTCGTGTTCATAATGGTATACAATTAATAAATATATTGATTTGGTTATCATAGCAACGTTTTTACTTATGTAATGTAATATTACCGTATCTATTACATGTTTGATATTTAAAGTACGGAATTATTTTCGATATTAATTTTAGCATAAATTAATTTCGAAGATATAACAATTAATAAATTATATGTATATTATGTTAATAAGGACGTAAAAATAAGAAAAATTAACAAATATCATAAAATTAATGAAAAAAAAAGACGCGTACAAATATTTTAATGTTACTAATGTAAT
>Ga0214544_1001288_pt1 | contig 51359 bp, 29 predicted proteins | sample CNSS3metaG_FD_160074 | JGI IMG/M metagenome (GOLD analysis project Ga0214544, IMG submission 160074) | Root nodule microbial communities from cowpea collected in UCLA plant growth center, Los Angeles, California, USA - CNSS3 | ecosystem: Host-associated > Plants > Roots > Nodule | place: USA...
AACTCACAATGTATTTATTTACAAAAGTAAGGTAAAATTGAGGATTAAGTAGGTTAAAAGCTTTGGAAGAGATGATTTTGCTAATGAAATATAGCTTGGATAATGGTAAAAATTAACATTATCAGATGTCACAATTCTGTAACACCAATTGTGTTGTATTCCCAAAGATGAAATCCATTGTGCCTTCAATTAGACATTTCACAAAGAAATGATAACCCTGCATGACGTAGAAAGTGTCTTGATTTCCAAGTATCTCACAGTTGTAAAATGTTGAGTTACTCCCTGTTACTGCTAGGGCCACCACTTGTTCGTTTGAAGGTCCTACTGAGTTCTGAAAGATGATGTTAGTCGCCAGGAAAGATGTACTTTGAACAACTGTATCACCAAAACAAGAGGTTAACTTTAAAATTGTTTATTTTTTTTTCTACAAACATACTTAACCATGCAAAGTCACAATTAAATAAATTTTAAAAAATGATACCATTACTTTCAAAAGTCATATATTCCCGTAACTTGTAAGTGTAGACATAGATAAATTTACCTATAGTGGTAGTGCCCAAGGCCTCAAGACCTTCATGTGCGTTTTTAGTTGCAGTAATGATGGTGATGCCTCTTTCATCTCCAACCAAAAAAAGGTTGGTCTTGTTAGAAGGAACTACCACATTCTGCTGATATATTCTAACTTTGATCTTTATAGTAAATCTGCTGGAACTTAACACCGGAGTAACTGCTATGGCTTCAGAAACAATAGTGAAATTACAACTACTGTCTGAAGCAACAACCATATCAAAATTTAGACCTACCAGCTCTTGCAGGTCCTGCAACATGTTTGAAGCTTCAAGCATGTCATCATTCTTGCATGCCAGGCCATGCACATCCTGCAACATCCCTTGTTGCGACTTTGGTGGATTCCTTGCATTGGCAATGACTAAGGTGACCAACATCAACAATGACACCAAGTTCTTCATAGTTGGGCTTAGTAGAATGTAGAATATTGAAAGCAGAATGCAGAATGCAGAGTGTAGAATGCAAAGAGTGTAGAGTGTGATGCTTTGAATAAATTTACATGAAAGCAAACTCATATAAATAGGAAGTATAAAATGATCAAACTAACAAACAAAATATGAAGGATTGAGTAAGCTATACGTAATACTAAAATTTTCATTTGGACTTTTTTAGCAACCTTAAGAAAAACATAAGTGAAAAGATAAGTTCCTTAAGTTAAGAGAACTTCCATTAGAAGATGGAGTGAGTTTGTGTTATTAATCCTTTTGGTAAATTCTATGTTTTGGTAGTCCATTAACATCTTATGACTTATGGTTAGATGATAAAACCATGCATTGATACACAAATTCATGTTCACACCCATTTTACTAAATTATGCATGAAATAGCATAATTTTTCTTGCTGCCAAGTTGCTTTAATCCTTTTGGTAAATTCGATGAAGAATTAATTTATATATTGAGTAAGCTACACTTAATACTAAAATTTGGATTTGGATATCCTTAGCAACCTTAAGAAAAACAGATGTGGAAAGATTAGTTCCTTAAGTTAAGAGAACTTCCATTAAAAGATGGAGTGTGTTTGTGCTATTAATCCTTTTGGTAGTCCATTAGCATCATATTACTCATGTTTAGATGATGAAATCATGCATTTATGCACAAATGCATTTCAAGCCCATTTTACTAAATTCTGCATGAAACTAACATACTTTTTCTTGTTACCAAGTTGCTTTAATGAGTGATTTTTAGTTTTGGTGTTTTCTGGACAGATCATCCACACTGCATACCTTAGCATATTAAGAATTGTTCCTAATATTTACAGTGCACAAGAAACATTTTTCATCTTTATGTTAACCAATTCAACCATTGATAGAAATTAGCTTTCATCATTTAGGTTCATTTGGCCATTTTCTAATTTCTTACATATTTTGTTCTTTTCTTTGTTTCTACATTTCATTTGCATCATAATATACTTGTTCAAATGCTAAAATAGCAGTTCATCCATAACAAAGAAACTGAACATGAAATCTGAACCAGTTTTAACATGCTGTTAAAACTCTGTTTTGACTAGTGCTACCAGGTTTGGTTTGATGGGTGATTTTGTGATTCAAGCACATTTTATCATGTTTAGGCATACCATTTAAATGCTAATGTATATAGAAACATGTCCAGACCCTTATCATTGCATCTAGACCCATAAATCTGCATGAATTCACTTTCTAAAAAGTTGTCAAAACTAGTTTTGGTGCATTTGTTATCTTGTTGAGTTTGACATATGATTTTGAGCATTTGGAGTTTTTATTGCAGTTTAACCATTCATTTTACTTATTTTTACATATGTAAACTTGTCTAAGTTTTTTCCATTGCATAAATAATAGTTTATCTCATTCAAGAATTTCATGAAACAATTGGTCAAAACTAAGTTTTCACTTAAGCATTTCATCAAACACTTTTCATTTTTGCATTTAGGGGCCATTTTAGGACGATTTAAGGTCTGGAAAATCTTTCATTCAGTTTTCTCGATAGGTTTACAGGTGAATTTATCATATTATAGCATTTCATCATCATTTGTATATTGATTTGAGAATTTTCCTATTAAAACTCTATCTTGTCTAGTGCTACCAAGTTTGGCTTGATGGTTGATTTTGTGATTCCAACCATCATGTTTAGACCTTCCATTTCCATGATCATGTATATAGAAACAAGTCCAGACCCTTAGCATTGCATCTAGACCCAAAAATCGGCCTGAAATTCATTTTTTAAAAAGTTGTCAAAACCAGTTTTGGTGCATTTGCTGTCTAGTTTAGTTTGACATATGATTTTGAGCATTTGCAGTTTTTAGTGTAGTTTAAACATTCATTTTACTTATTTGTACATATATAAACTTGTCTGTGTCTTTTGATTTGCAAAAATAATAGTTTATCTCATTCAAGCATTTCATCAAACACTTAGTCAAAACTAAGTTTTCACTAACGCACTTCATTAAACACTTTTCTATTTTGCATTTAGGAGCCATTTTAGGACGATTTAAGGTCTAGAACATCTTTCATTCATTTTTCCTGATAGCTTTACATGTTCATTCATCACATTATAGCATTGCATCATCATTTGCATATTGATTTGAGAATTTTCCTATTAAAACTATGTTTTGACCAGTGCTACCAAGTTTGGTTTGATGGGTGATTTTGTGATTCCAGCACATTTGATCATGTTTAGAACTTCCATTTCCATGCCCATGTATATAGAAACATGTCCAGACCCTTATCATTTCATCTAGACCCAAAAATATGCATGAAATTCATTTTCTATAAAGCTGTCAAAACCAATTTTAGTGCATTTGCTGTTTAGTTTAGTTTGACATATGATTTTGAGCATTTGGAGGTTTTAGTGTAGTTTAATCATACATTTTACTTGGTTCCACATATATAAACTTGTCTATGTCTTTTTCATTGCATAAATAATAGTTTAGTTCACTCAAACATTTCATCAAACACTTGGTAAAAACTATGTTTTCTGAGGCATTTCATCAAACACTTGTATGTTTTGCATTTAGGATCCATTTTAAGATGATTTAAGGTCTGGAAAATCTTTCATTCATGTTTCTTGATAGCTTTACAGGTTCATTCATCATATTATAGCATTCCATCATCATTTTTATATTGATTTTAGCATTTTCCTATTAAAAATATTTTTTTACTAGTGCAGCCAAGTGTGATTTGATTGGTGATTTTGTGATTCCAGCACATCTGATCATGTTTAGGCATTTCATATCCATGTTCATGTATATAGAAACATGTCCAAACCCTTATCATTGCATCTAGACCCAAAAAACTGCATAAAATTCATTTTCTAAAAAGCTGTCAAAATTAGTTTCGGTGCATTTGTTGTCTAGTTTAGTTTGACATATGATTTTGAGCATTTGGAGTTTTTAGTGCAGTTTAACCATTTATTTTACTTAGTTCTACATATGTAAACTTGTCTAAGTCTTTTCCATTGCATAAATAATAGTTTAGCTCATTCAAGCATTTCATCAAACACTTGATGAAAACTAAGTTGTCATTTAGGCATTTCACCAAACACTTTTCATTTTTGCATTTAGGTGAAAAGTTGAAGTGTGAAGGTGCAAATTATTTTGTATCTCCACAGTTGATTTTTGACTTAGTTAATATTCTTTTGGTTAAGGTTGGGTTTTATGAGTTGTAATTAGTAATTAAACAAAATATGTTTTGATGACAAAAATTATATATTTTCGTTCCTAAAGAGACGTGTGCTTTTCAAATTAATCAGTTAACCTATTACAAAGAAATAGCAAGAAATAGAAATAGCCTTTGCTTCACTTCTCTCAATTTTATTTAAAGCTCCATATGTACTTAACTAAAAGGTGTAGATGCTTTAATTATTTATTGAGAACTTAAATTTCAGTCTAAGTTATATTTCAGTCTAAGTTATAGAATTGAAAAAAATTTAATTTTAATTTTAGTAGAGAAAATTATAATTTTAATATATTCTTTATTTGAGTTTTTTAAAAAAGTAAAAAAATATAAAACTTTTATCTTAATTTATATCTTGAAATATTTAGAATATATTATTTTCAATAAAAAAAGTTAAAATAGTTAACTAAAATATATGTCTATATACTATTTTACATATTAAGCTAAAATTCATATTTGTTTATATGATTAAATTGTTGATTTAGGATGGTTTATATATTTTTCTCTCAAAGTTTGATTTATAGCATTATTATTAGTATGTAGTTTATAAAGTTTATGATTTAATGGTCATATTTATAATTAATTTATATTATTAAAATATGAGGCATTTATAAAAAAAAAATTCATGATAATTTAAAATCTTTATTATCATTTTTAACACCATTATATTCACCTCATAAGTTACTACTTTAATTTAATTTGAAAAGAAAAAAAAAAATGAAGCTGGATAAGTTTTTTAAAATTATGAACTATATGATTTGTATGGTGAAGGATGGACCCAATTTCAATTACAACATCCAACTTGACAAGCTGATCATTAATGTTATTTGTTTGTATTAATTATATTTAAATTTTAAAAATTGAATATGAATAAATTGTTCAAATAGACAAATAGGTCATTAATGTTAAATATAATAATTATGAATTATTTGAATTTTAAAATTTAATTATGATTAAAATAATAAATAAATAATAAATTTCATTGCAATGTATAATCTAAAATATATTTTTGAATTTTGAAATAATTTAAATATTTATTAATTATATCCATAAATGTGAAAGAGTTATTTCATGCAGGAAGAAAATTGTATTCTGAATTAGGTCAACAGATAATTAGGGTATGTAAGAATTCATTAGCAAAACAATTGGTAGATTATATTATAGTTATTGTGGAATTTCGTTTGACTCATGAAGAAAAATATTTTAAATGGTTTTTATAAAGTATAATGACATATAATTTGACAAATTTTTTAAAATAATTTAAACACGAAAAACATATTTAATTATCATTTTATTATTATTATTAATAAGTTTGTTTTATGTATAAAAAAATGATACGTTAACGCTTGATATATATGTATAATTATTTTAAAATAATGTGCAAATAAATAATATGTACTGTATAAGTTTAAGGAGCTATTTTTCAATTATATTTTACAAATTTAATTTAATATGCAGTTTATCTTACTTTGAATGATCATTTAACTTTTCATTTCAAACAAATATAACCAATATAAGGTAACAAAAGTAACATTTTTTAATTTTGGAAAACAAAAAGGATAATAAATTTTATATTGAAAACGTCTAAACCAAAACTTACTTATTTCTTTAGGAACTAATTAAAAAAAAACTTACAATTAATATCAATCTAATTACCAGATAAATTATCTCAATTCTAAAATATATTCTAGAAAATGTATATTTAATTATGATATGTTATCAGAAAATTTGAGAGGTACCTATCAAAAAAAAAAAAAAAAAAAAAAAAAAAAAGAAACAAAGTAAGATAAACTGCATATTATATTAAATTAGATGAAGATCTAATGATAAGAGGAAGAACAAAGGAAAGGAAGATATATGTTAAGTTTTGTCAGTGATTTACTCATGCACAGTTTTGAATTTGTCTTGAAACAAAAGAGTGACATTCTCATCAAGGTTAAGTAGCACAAATTTATAGTGGAAAAGCGGATCGAGCAAAAGGTAAAATGACTCAAAACAAATAGAGGATTGAAATTTTGCAGTAAAGAGTTCAATGAGTTTTTGTACAAACGAAGGATTAAACAAACATAAGTTTAGTGTATGGAATTTTGTGATTCAGATTTTACTAGTGCTCACAATAATAAGAGGTCCTTAAGGTTATGTTTTCATTCTTAGGTGTTGTGTTATTAATTCGCATGTAACTTTACAATATTGCATTGTCAACTACACTAACAGAGTATATGGCAACCACATAAGCGATGAATGAAGTTTTATAATTTAAAGGTATTGTAAGTGATTTTGGTGTAAGTCAAAAGTACATTACGTGTTTCATAATAAATAGATAGATAAATATTCGAATTATAAGATTATATTTATAATGCATACATAGATACACAACATGTTAGGAATATTTAGAGGGTAGAATATTCTCACAATTCAATGTGATCCAGTACAATTTAAATAAACTGGGTTAATTTTTTTTAATATGGGATAAAATTCAACCCAACTCGGTCTTCAAGGATTGGATGATGAGTTGGATATATTAAACGTAAAACTGAATCCAATTCAAACTGGCCAAAGTTATAAAATAATAGTAACATTAATAGTACTACTAATACTAATGTATTTATTTTATTAATCCCTAATCAGTAATTTGTTCCATATATATAAGTTTTTCATTTGTTCTATATTTTTTTCTGTTTCAAGTTCCAATTTTTGTTAAATTGAGTTAATGTAGTCTCTTATAGTAAATTGACATTAACAACTTTTGGAAGATTTAATTAGTAATTTGATTCCTATATTTAAGCCTTAGAATCAATGAGGTCTCTATATTTTTTTTTACTCAATTGAGTTATTATATTTGTTTTTTATCAAATAGAGACAACCTGATATCTTCCGTGAGATCAACGTTAACATCATTAGAATGTGATCACGTGTAAGTCCAAAACCATCTTCTCCCTCTCCAACTCTTTTTTCTCCGACAAACACAATTCCACAACATCACCTACTTCAAATCTAAGATCACATATCCTAGATATTCATTTTTATCTATTACATCATCATAGATAAACACATGAACGTTATCTCTTTTGGGTTTGTTTCCAATATCCATCAAGGGTGATACCAATAGAAAATAGATCGCATCATCTCTATTTAAAAAATATAAGATCAAAATGAGAATATTTTACATATCACATCAAGGAGAGTTAACTATAAATTATGATTGCATAGTACTATATAATTGAATGAAAAATTTTACTTTTTCAACTTATATTTTACAAGATCAAATTAGATTTAAAGTTAATGTATTATAATATGTTTTAGTGAATATTTTTGTTAGATTTATTATGTTAATCACAGTGGAATCATTCATAGCTTTAATTAATCTCTCATTTTTGTGTAATCCTAACTTGAAACGAGGTTATATATCGGAGGTCTAATTATATTGTTATGGGGGGATTCAGACCTGATTTTATAATATTAGGTTAAATTTAAATTATATTTTTTTGATTGAATCCACTTTTTTATTAACTTTTTTTAAGAATAACTTAATTTAATATTTGATCATTAAAAATCAGTTATTCGATGTTCCAGAAAAAATGCTACTTCTCACTACATCATTTTGATTTATGTAATAGATATCTTTACCCACACATCCCTGTGAATATTCCTAACGTTTGATAAGTCTATTGAGAGCTACGAGAGATGTTTTATTATTGAAAATGTATAGTAAAAGAAAGCACAAAGCATAAAATAAAGCAATCTCTTTCTTCTTTACAGAGATAAAGTTAACAAAAACAATCTATTTAAAGTGTTTTGTACATGTTCCTTATGAACATTGTATGAGTATAAATTCAAACTTAGACTCCAAGCCATTCCCAGTGATTTTCAAAAGCTGATACACCTTTCTCTTTTCTGTCCATTAATCTCTGTGTGTCTCCCTCTCATTTGACATTATCCAAAACAACAATGGCTTCCACAACTAGACACCCTTCTCATAGAACCTCTAAACAGCACTTCAAAGTGTGTTTCTGTTTCAGGAGAATGTTTAGGCTCAAAGTCGTTGTACCCCCTGACGAAATCAACACTGTTTTTGAAGAGTATTCACATGATGGCATCATGACCATGGATGATATGTGCGATTTCTTAGTTGAATTTCAAGGAGAAAATGAAGGTGTCACCACACATGCTCAAACCATTTTTGACAGTCTCAAACATCTCAACATATTTCAAAGGAGAGGCTTTCATATTGATGCCTTCTTCCGTTATCTCTTGAGTGACCTCAATGGCCCCCTTGCAGAGGTAATATACATTTGTTTCATCACTGACAGAAAAAATTTTACATCAACTAGAAATCAACTAGAAATAAGATCAGATTTTAAACATATAAGGATATGCAAATCTCAATACGATATCAGAGTCATCTCAGACCTACCTATCGTAGCAATATTTGTTGTTTATTCTAACAATTTATAATTTGAAGCTTTCTGATATTGTGGTGTATTTTTGATCTGCAGGTGTATCATGACATGACTGCTCCTTTGGCTCATTATTTCTTATACACAGGCCACAACTCATACTTAACTGGAAATCAAGTTAGCAGTGCTAGCAGTACTTCTGCGATAATAAACGCATTGAAGAAAGGAGTGAGAGTAATTGAGCTAGATTTATGGCCAAATTCCAGAGGAGACGATGTGTTAGTTCATCATGGAGGGTACGAATTTACATAGTTTTCAGTAGTATAATTGGTGGATATATCTGCTTAATTTTTCTGTCATAACAAATTAACATGTACACAAGTAGATGAAGTAGATATGTTCAAATCATGAAGTAGACAAATGTTGATAGTTTTTTTATAATTAGATGCTCACATATAAATATAGTTAATGAAAATCTTAAAGAGAAAACATATTAGTATTATAAAATAAACACCTTAATAGTGTCAATAAAAAGCTTGTGTTAACTTAAAACACTCAACACTAAAAACGATTTTAGTGTTAGGTTAATCTTATAAATTTGTTTAGGCGAGTTTTCCATAAATACTTCTAAAAAAAATTAAAAAAAAAAACATTGTAAGTTTAAATTAGTTTATACACGAATTTAAAATAATTTTTTTAAAAATTATGAGAAACCTTACAAGAAAGCTTCAAATATATGAAAAAGCTCAATTTACTTTTCTTTTTATGTTTGGTATTTATTTATTAGCGGCTGGTGTTAAATAGTGGTGATTTATAGTCATTTGTTAATATGAAAAATATGCGAAATTAAATAAAGTAAACGCTCTGATATTCGCATTTCACATAGTTGATGCTAGATTAATTTTAAAACATTAATCAATAGATGTGAGGCATGACTATGCTACATTTATTTATTCAAAAAATAAACTTATTTTTATTTGTTATAGTATATATACATGAATAGTTTATAAAAAAAAACTGCAAAGTAAATATCATTAATAGTATATTACATAAGTAAAATAACCATGATATGTACAAATTTAAATTTAAATAGAAGATATAAAATGCTAAACAAAACAAAAGTATTTTTAATCATTAAGCATATTGTGATAGCTTAACTCTATAAATTATATATAAATTTTTATGTCATAACTTGTGTTTCCCTGTAGTAGTGAGAGTGAGACTTTAAGAGGATATCTCTGAATATATGCTTACAAAATGTAGTACAATGGTTTGGGGTTGCTTCAAACAAAGGTACTATTCTATTTCATTATTAATGAAGAATACGAAGGAACAAACACATATATAGATGAACACAAATGAAGAAGAACTTATCAAAGCATGAAACATGAAAATTTTCAAACATCTCTATAATATTTCTTTCATCTAACATTGATCCTCCATTATTTGCCTCCAACGAAGCAGAATCACCAATCGAATTTGATAGTATCAATTTCATAGCAGTAGTGAAAATTTATCTCAAATGAAAACCTGATGTGGCATTCTCAGTCCAACGAAAATGATCATAATTCAAATATGCTTGAATGTATAGAAAGACCCATTTATCGGAGAAGATCAATCATTAATTTAATACTTGGAGAGATCCAAAAAGCATGCAACAGCAATTAAACTAATAGTGATAGATCTTCATCAATAATTTCGGAGGGTCAAAATTATTGGGTTGGAATAAACATAAATGTGTTAGCCATCGGATTTTGTCTGTTTTTAAAAGTGGTCAAGAGTTTTGTTGTTAATGGTCATTAGTATGTTACACTTAGTAGTTAGTAACGCTCGAAGAAAAAAAATCAAATGAGTTTATAAATTATATTATTGATTGAAAGGATCACAAGAACAATAGAAGTGAATTAGATTTTCACAAAATAAATTTGTTGACTACAAATTGTCATCCAAGTCGGAGAGTTTGAGTGTCTGAATAATGTTCTTTGATAAGTTTGAGTAAGATAGTCAATCTTACAAACAGTAAGACCCTACTCAAGTTGACAAAAACTATAAACTATAACAATTGGTTGCTCTAAATAAAGGTTCTTCTTGGTGTCCAAGATAATTGGGAAGTGGTTGACGATGGTTTTGTAGAACCAGAAAGCGTTGCTAGTTTTACCGATGCCTAGAAATAATGTGTTGAAAGTAACGCACACAAAGGGCAAGACAACCTTGTACATATTGTACCAAGTTCTTGATGAGACAAACTTTGAAGAAATTGAAAGTGCAAAATCTTCAAAAGAAGCATGGTACATTCTGGAGAAAGCGTATAAAGGGGATAACAGAGTGGAGCATGCTCGACTTCAAACACTCAGGGGCGAGCTGGAGTGCATGTAGATGAAGGAGACTGAAGGAGACTGAAGGAGTGTCCAAGTACATAACTCGGGAAGAAACCATGGTGAACCAGCTCAACAAAAATGGAGAAACACTGCCCGCTACCTGAGTTGTGGAGAAAATGTTAAGGTTGTTGACCGGTGACTTTGAGAATGTGGTGTGCACAATTGAGGAGTCCAAGGACTTGTCAACGATCTCAGTTGAAGAGCTCGTCAGTGAGCAATGAAAAAAGAAGAAGAAGGCGAAGCCATTTGATCAAGTACTCCAAATAAAGGCATCAAGTAAAGATGAGAAGGTCCGGAACATTCAAGGTAGAGGGCAAGACCTATAAGGTAAAAGTAATGGCCAAGGGGTGAAAGTCCTGGTCAAGATGAAGAAAAAGAGCAATCTAACCGAGAAAATTAGCGTGGAGAGGAGGTTAGTCATGCAACTCAAATCTTAAGCGCTTTAACTGTGGCAAATATGGTCATTTTGCAAAGCAGTACTACTCGAACCAATGTTTCAATTACGGTAAGGTCGAGCGCAAGGCAAGAGATTGTCAATCTGAAAACAAGAGGGAAAAGACGACCAACCTTCTCACAAAAGATGTTGAAAAGGAAGATGTTTTGTTGACGAAGACATGAAGCTTAGGTGTTGAGCACATGCAACTAAACAACTTGGCAAGACATCCATGCAACTCAGATATATCGATGGGACATCTAGACAACTTGCATAGCTTGGTGGGGCATCTAGATAGCTTAGATTATTCGATTTATTGATCGTTCATCAAATCATCTATGGCGGATAATGATGTTGCCAACTGTGGCATAGATGATCAGTCTGGTGAGGAATCGACGACGAAGATCGTGATGTTGCAAAGCGAGTGCGATGAATTAGTGAACGAGAATGTTGAGAGGAAGGAGGAGATCAAGAGGTTGACGACGGAACTCAACAGTTTACTAAGCGATGATGTGGTGAATAGTAAGAAGAACAAGAAGATGCAAATAGAGGTCGTGTAATTGCGTGAGGCGACAAAGGCGACTGAGGTTATTGCGATGAGGGTGATAGTCTTGGAAATGGACGTGACAAGGCTATATAGCACGATATGATATCAAGAATCGATTGTTTCATCGTGCAACACATGAAAAGAGTGTGAGTGAAGCTCGAGGAGTAACAAGTGAGGCAATCAAGAATGTTGGTGAAAGTGATACAAGAGGAGGAGATTCATCACATGTGAAGCTTAATTGTGTGCTTCAAGAAAGAGTGACAAGTATCAGCATGGAGAATAAGATCTAGAGAAGAGAAATGGAGAAGATTATTGCTAAGAAAAAATCTAAGTTGGTCTCATCAAGTTGTGGGAGCAACAACCGTGACAGAAGAAGGTGATGGAGAATTAAATGTGTGGAAATAGAAACAAAAACGATGGTGTTGTGGTAAGAAGGATGTGTAGGGAGTGTAAGGACAATTACTATAAGGAATAAGAAACATGTAAAAAAAGGGTTGAAATTGCAGTGGTCGATGGTGGTAGTAGGGTCTACAAAAGTTGTTGTTGTAGCGGTTGCCATGATCTATGTTGCTATGGGAAGCAAAGGTAATTTCACATGGTCAGATAGTGACCAATTAATGAGTGGAAAAGGAGTTAGTGCACGTGAAAAACTTGGATAAATATAGAAGAGCCATTTAAGTTTATAGGAAACTTTTGTTCAATTTGAATAAACTTAAATGTGTTAGTCATTGGAGTTTTATGGCCAGTTAATGTATTAGTTGTTGGAAAAGCCCATAGGAAAAAAACATTAGACTTGAAAATGTTTGGTTATTGTTGAGAGATAAGCCAAAATGACCCTCAACATTTGTGGATAATTCTTTAAAAAGATCCAAGGTTTATTCTTCAATTGTATATATACATCATCTTCTAACCTATAGACATCAATTGAAGTTGATGAATGTGGCACATCTTCACCATCATCTCTCACCTATAAAACAAAAAAGGTCCTAAAATAATATGCCTATCATGCATAAAAAGTACAAAGAAGGGGAAAACATCAAATTTGATGAATTTATGAGTTAAAGAAGTTATAAAAAAATGTGTTAGGAATATGATATCCCCATAAAAGACATGTCTAACATACCTGAGAAGCAATGTCAAGACCATGAAAAATATTTTGACTATATTAGGTAGAAACGTAGATGCATTTAAATGTAATAGTTGTTGCAAAAACTATTCATTATAAAACTAACCATCATAAAAAATAGTCTTTATAAAATTATCCGCATCTTCATGTAACATTTCACAATATTATTCTTTCAATTCCATTTTCCATACAATGAATTTTGGAAACATCTATTTATACACAAAAAAGAACTCAAATAAAATTAATCAAAATGGTGGCTAGGTTGATACTTAAGTACCAACAAGTCAACAATATTGATAGTGACAAACCAAGAAGAAAGGTGGTACATTGAAATTGTGAGCAAGGTCATGATCAATTATTTAGTGATTATTTTTTCAAGAATCTTGTGCACAAAAAAATCAATTTCGAAGAAGGTTTAATAAGCAAAGATATGTCTTTCTAAGAATTAATCATAAAGAGTCTTCTCAATTACAATGACTACCTCATAACGGATCCAATGCAAAGAACATGTTTATTGTCTTTGTAGAAGTGCATTGTTGTTTTTAGAATATTGACTTATGGATCACCCTCTAATAATGTATATATCATATGAATATATTGGAATTGGTGAAAGCACTCCAATGTAATGTTACAACTATTTGTATCAAGCTTTTTGTAGTATTTTAATATTAGTACTTAGGGAGACCTAACAACACAGACTTTGATTGAGTATGACAAATGGGAGTAAGACATAGTTTTCTAAATATGTCAGAGTAAATTGATTGCATGCACTAAAAATAAAATAAAAAATTTGCATGAAAAGGTCAATTTTATCAAAGTGATTATCATGTTAACCCTAGGGTGGACAAAAAAATCAATTTTCTTGATCCAATTCAGTTTTGCTCTGACCCAATCCATTTAATATCCATTGTATTAAATTCAATCAATTGAAAATCCATTTTATATCCATTTAATTTTTTTTATATAAAAAATGGATTCTGAAATTTAAACTTGATCCAAATATTTGGATCTGGATTTTAAAAAAATTCAAATTAGTTTTGCTGAAAAAATGAATTTGGATCAAAAATTTGATCTAATTATTTAGATCTAAAATGGATATGGATTGGATCATTAAAAATCTAATCCATGATCACCCTTACTTAATCCAATAATCAAATTTAAAATATATTTAAAAGAAAAAATAATAAAAATCAATTTTATGAAGCATATTATATTTCTCAAAGTTATTTAATTTTTATTCTTATCGATTTAAATGTTATGTAATTAATATATATCGCATTTGAAGTAAAATATTAGTATATATAATCAATGAATTAATTAATATTTTTACAAAAAAACTTAAATTTAACAAAATAAGTTAATTTGTTTCACACAAAAAATTAATTAACTATTTATTAATAAATATTATTATGTTTCATAATCAAATCTAAATAAAAAATTTATAAAATAATAAGTTGGTTGAAATTATTTAATTTTTTTTTTTACACATAAAGAGAAATTTGAGTGTGATGTTAGAATTTTTTGCTAGGTAGACTAAGAAGATTTGTCACTTTTGAGATATGAATTTAATTATATAAGAGACTATGAGACATTTTTAACTCAAAATTATAAAATTTAGTTATTGTAGGTCATATTTCTTATATATTAGTAAATTTTCTCAATTTTTCAACGCATTACATGTTTTGAAATAAGAATTTAATTATAATTACATTGACATTGACCATCAAACCATTAACCTAACCATAGGAAGTAGAGAGTCAACAATTTTAGTAAACCTCACGACCATACAAATATTGTTTACCATAAAAACATTTGCATTAACACATTTGAAATATCTTTACATGTTCACACATTTATTCAGTGCATGTTTTGATAGTGATTTGGACAAATAATCTCCGACAACTCCCTTTGTAGCAAAAACACAAGAAAACTAAAGTAGTATAGTAAACAAATTTCTTCCTTTAGACTGATTAACTTCACTAAACCAAATGTTTTTGTCCTACCTATGTATATATGTATATGTCTAGACTTTGTTTCACGTGCATTTGCAACTTTTAACGTTGTTATATATGAAACTAATTGATTTTCTTTAAAAAGTGTAGGACTCTTACTTCCTCAGTTAAACTTAGACCTTGCCTTATTGCCATTAAGGACTATGCATTTTTGGCCTCTCCATATCCCGTTGTTATAACTTTTGAAGACCATATCACACCATCTCTTCAAGACAAAGTGGCAAAGGTTCTTCTAACTCATGTTACATCAAATATAGGTTAGGCTTCACTATCATGGTTTGAAAACCTAATAACATTTTTAGTGGAATTGAACATATTTGAATACAGATGCTCGTTGACACATTTGGAGATTTGTTATTTTATCCTGAAAATTCACACCAAATGAGGGAATTTCCTTCTCCAGAAAGATTGAAGAAAAAAATTCTAATCTCAACTAAACCACCTGACTCTTATGAAAGTCAGGACAAAAGGACACTAGAGGAAGCACCACAGAGGCTTGAGGAATATCATGACAAATCTAGAGTCAATTACAAGGTGAGAAATTTTTTAATAAATTTTTTTAAACAAATTGGAGTTAAATATGATAAATAGTTTTGGCTTAGGCTATGCTAAGAAAAGAATTTGTCAAATTTAAAAGTATAAAAGAGCCATAATAGATGTTAATATATAGATAATGTTATATTATGAAATATAACATAATATAACAAGGTGAGAATTTATTTAATAAATTTTTTAAACAAATTGGAGTTAAATATGATAAATAGTTTTGGCTTAGGCTATGCTAAGAAAAGAATTTGTCAAATTTAAAAGTATAAAAAAGTCATAATAGATGTTAATATATAGATAATGTTATATTATGAAATATAATAACAAAAAATTGAATCAAATATGTGGTAGTTATAATCTTGTTGTAATCAGATTTCTTACGTTGCATTGTTGATGCTAGGATGACTCAGATGACTCAGATGATGAGGATGATACTCCTGCATATAGGGATTTGATTTCTATTCGTGCAGGGAAGCCTAAAGGTAAGTTAAAAAATTGTCTAATTAATCATAACCAAGTCAGACGCTTAAGCTTGAGCGAGCAAGAGCTTGAAGATATTGCCAAAAATCATGGAACTGACATTATCAGGTGAACAATTTTTTCTTTTTGAAATGAAAAACTAATAATAGTATAAATAATTAAAATTTTAATAATTAATGTTAGAGATCAATTTTTAAACTCTAATTCACATATCAATTATAAATTCCTATTAACAATAAAGACTATTTTAAATATCAATAATTTTTCATCCATAAATTATTATCTAACTTAGTCGATATAATAACTAATTATTTTTTTATTCTAAATTACATTACAACAAAAATAATTTTAGGCAATGGTGAAAAATCAAGGCCTAAAATCAAAAAAATCTTTGTCTAAATTTTAAGCAACAAATTGACAACAAAAATCCAGTTCTAGTCTAGGTGGCCATAGCTATATTATAGGTAACGGATTTTCTTTTTTTTAAATCATAGCTTAAAACATGACAATAAGCAACAATAATTGTTGCCTAACATGATAATAGGCAACAAAAAGAAATGTTGGCCAAAATATGACAATAGATACCAATTATTTAATAATTTTCTTGCAACTCCTCCTGTACAAAGAACTAAAATAATAGAAAGTGGAATTAAAATATAAAACGTTTCCTAAGTTCTTCCCTATATTGAAAACATAACTTAAGAACCACTTGCCTAACTTTATTATAACATATTAAACCTCCTCATAGTAATTCTATAAATTCTATAAAGCCTTCTGAAATCAAAACATATGGCTTATGTTTATACCATTTATACTATAAAGTAGAAAATGATTGTAATATTGATCCCATACCAGAAATTATCCGTTTTTTTTACCGCTTTTTAACATAAAAATTGTATTAAAGGTGGTAAATTAACTTCAACATCTTCTTAACCTAAGATCATACATGTCTTTTTTTTTTTAAGAAAAGTTTTGTGAACCACTTTCAACTAAATAAGTCTATAAAAGGTTTTATTTGTCGCTCTTAAAGAGAATTTTTCATGATAACGCCTTATATCTTTGAAAGAACTGTATTTTCTTTTACCATAGTATTCATTAATACAACTATTGATATTGTTGTATCATATAGATTCACCCAAAGAAATTTGCTTAGAATATATCCAAAGGGAACTCGTCTCGATTCGTCTAATTACGATCCCATGATTGGATGGATGCATGGAGCTCAAATGGTAGCGTTTAATATGCAGGTTAGACTTTCATTTTTCTTAACCTTAATAAAAAAAAAACATTTTTTAAAACATTTTAAAAAAACAAAGTATTTGACAATTGAGAATGGAAAAGTTTGTGGCGTGGTTTAAAGGAGATAAGTCCAAAATGGCATTAGATAGAAAGTAGTACACTTCATATTCTTGTATATTCTTGTTGTGTATGTATATACGTATTTATGTATCATATTTTTTTACAGTGACATAAATTACCCTTAGGTTTATACATTTTTCATATGGATTACAGGCATTTAAAGATTATGGTTCTAATTATATATGACTTTAATTTTGTATATATAAATCATTTGACACCACTTTTAATCCAAAATCTTAAAAAAATGGGTTCATGAACCTTTCATTTTATGAGTGTTTAACTTTGTCTATTCTATTTAATATATAATTTTGACTCACATTTAGACTATTTTCAGTAATTACAATGTTAAGAAAGTGGGTTTCCACTTTCCATTACTTAGAATTATGAACTGAAATAATAGGGTTTGAGATTATGTTGCAAATTGTTTTGTTTTGTTTAAGGGAGGAGGACACTATCTTAGGTACATGGAAGGAATGTTCAGAGCCAATGGTGGTTGTGGTTACGTTAAAAAACCAAACATATTATTGAATGTCAACGATATTTTTGATCCAAAAGCACTTCGGCCAGTCAAAACAACTCTTCAGGTAAAGAATAAAACTGGGGGTGCAGGAAGTAAAAATCTGTGTTTTTTCTTATGTTGTTTTTGAAATGGGTTTTATCCTATTAAATTTGACAAAGCAGGTTTTGGTATACATGGGTGATGGGTGGCGTTCAGATTTCAGCCCAACGCATTTTGACTTTTATTCTCCTCCTGACTTCCGTGTACAGGTAATACTTTTCATCAACTAAGATGCTCCGACATTCTCATAAATGGTGTGTTTCGTGTCCGATATGTATTGTGTTTCGTGTCCGATATGTATTGAACATTGACATTTGTATTATACTTGTTGGACATATTATGTTAAATTTAAAAGATTTTTTTGTATCTTTAACATGATTTTGATGATTAAAATAAGGAATAAATCTTATACTATCACTATTTTTTGCATATTGAATATTAGATAGATAAATTAAATTTATTTTTGTGTTAGTTGACAACGTGTTAATTGACAGTTTCAAACCTAACATATGTATACATGTCGTGTTGCGTATCCTATATTTCTTCAATTTAATTGTATCTTCATGTTCGTGTCCATGTCCATGTTTGTATTTTATTTGTACCCATATCCGTATCCAGGCAACATATAGTTCATCAACAAAATTAATATTTGAAATTGGTATTGAAGATTAATGGTATATGTATGTGCAGATTGGTATTCATGGTGTTCCAGCTGATAGAGATACGAAATACACAAGAACAATTGAAGATGATTGGGTACCAGTGTGGAACGAGGAGTTCAGTTTCCCATTGAGAGTTCCTGAATTGGCTCTTCTATACATCAAAGTTGTGGAACGTGATTTTTCTGGAAGCGGTGACTTTGGCGGACAAACATGTTTACCTGTCTCTCAACTCCGACAAGGCATTCGTGCGGTTCGTTTGCGCAACCGCAAGGGCGAACTTTACAAGTCTGTCAGGCTTCTCATCCAATTTCACTTTCTTCATAACACCCTATAGACTTCACTCATTATTTCTATTATTATTACAATTATTATTGTTATATTGCTTTCTTGGACTTCCAATGGAATTATTGGTTCATAATATTTCATGGGTGATTCATGAAATGCAAACAATAACATTAACAAATTCCAATATGAGATGTCATCATTATAGGTTATTTAAATCCCAACATTGAAGGATATTATTAGTAGAACTTGCAAGCTAGAAAGATGGCATGAAATAAATATTGTGGGACATACCTTAGAAAGGTCTTTGAATTTGAAGTCCTATGTGTATTCTTGCTTTTCTTTTCGTACATGGTGAAATGTGTAAAGAATCTAAATGTTTATCATTCAAACATGTTATAAAGGCTAAAGCCATTTCATTTGGTCTTTCTTTCCACAAAGCAATTATTCATTGTCAACCCAATGAATTTATTTTGCTTTTAAATTAAATATTTAGTAAGTTTCATCTTAAATTTCAGTTTATCTTCAACCATGAAGTTAGTTTAAAAATTCCAAAAAGTTTGAAATAAATTCTATCATTTTATGTTTTTGAGAAAACGAAAAAGAAAAATCGTGTTTCCAAAGTGTAAATTGTTTCACATAAAAATAGTTACGTGGTCAAGTGATACTCCAAAAGTACAGCTTTTTCTATCCTGATTTATGAACATAAAAAATCTATATTTCTTCCAAATTTCCTAGTAAAAAGTATGACTTCTATCTTTTTAAATTAAAGTAATAAATTTGCATTTTAAAGTGTAATTTCATTTTGAATTGCTTATCTTCTAAACATGTCAGACATGTGTTAGAATTACATAGCATTAATAGCTTAGATTAAATTTGGTTCCATATGCCAAAATTATTCTTGCATTAAATTGTAGAACAAATAACATTATAAATTTTCCCATAATTGATAGAAAAGAGTGTGCGTCTCTCTCTATCTTGTTTTTCTCAAAAGTTTTTTATTATTTAAAAAAAAAATCAAAAGAGAAAAAATGTTTTTTTTAAAACAAAAAGCGGTTAGAAGCACAGTTCAACCTTACTTTTATGTTTTCTTTTTTCTCTTACAAAAATGCATAAGGGTGTGAATAAGCCTACACCCGCAGAAAATCGACACGCATTCATCCTAGAATTGATGGATAAAACTAAATTGACCGGGTTCGGATTCAAATTCTTTTTCGATAAAAAAAGTCAAGTTTGAAGATGGTACTGCAATCTCTCCTCTGTATTCCGTTCTATCATTTTCATATTTCTTTATTATTAAGTTAATTTATTGCACTAATAAAAATTATTACTATAAAAATAAATATAAATAAATAAAAATCTTATTAATAAATATAGTGTATAGGAATGTCAACATACTCGTGGGTATTCGCAGATAAAATCCGTAACGGATAAGAGATAGATATTGTAAATGGATACCCGCGAGTAACGGGTAACAATATTTTTTATACCTGCATATTAATAGGACGAGTATGGGTATTATAGTATCCGTACATGTGGATACACATACTCATTATACTCTAATTTAAATTAAAAAATTAAAAACACTTGATTAAAACATTAACACTATTTAAATGGATTTTTTGTACTTTGTTTGAAATTTATGAATATTATGCATTGTATTTTTATTTAAATTTATGGTTAAACTATGTTGCTAAATATTAAATATTTTTTTGTAAATACTCACAGGTACTAGTAGATTATAACAAAATATGCGAGTACTCACATACCGGATACTCACACATATATGAGTACGAGTATGGTAGAGCTACTACCGTACCTTACTCGTCCTGTTCCATTGATATTCCTACTCATGTCATGTTTTTGTCATTAATTAAGGTTTAATTAAGTTTAACTTTCTTATAAATTTATATATTCTTTATTAATTTTTGTAATTTATTAAATACTTATAATATTTATTTTTCAATTAAATCCTTATCATTTTAATTAATGAAAACGATAAATAAATTTTATTGTTTTCATTAAAAATAAATAAAAACAAACTAAATAAGGTCCTATGAAAAGTGGCAACGAGGACCATATCCCTTTGTCATTGTAAGTTATGTGAAAGTTATCATGGAGCAAGTTAGCTCATTATCTAACAAGTTTTTTAATAAAAACAATAAAAATTATTTTCATTTTACATTAGATATAATATCATTTTTATGTTAATCACACGACCTCACATTTATTAACATGTAAAAACAAGACAAAATACAAAATTTACACTCATGTTACTCAATTAAACATAAAAGTAAACGATAGAGATCAATTAAAAATATATATAATTTTTAAGTTAATATACTAAGAAAATTTAATCCAAATTCAATTAAAAATGCCTCAATTTATTAGAGACCTTAAACTTAATTAAGTTTTAATTAAATGTATTTTATACACTTAATTAAGTTTCAACTCTCTCGTAAGTTTTGATACTTTTTATTGAATTTTGATTATTTTTTCTTGTTTTATTGAGTACTCAACTTTTTTTTCAATTAAATCTTTATCATTTAATTTATTTTTCTTTAACTTTTATCATGCTTACTTTTATTAACATGTTAGAAATCTGAGATTTTATGGTTAATACAAAAAAAATATTATAATTAATGTAAAGTTACAAGTCACTTTTATTATTCTTACTAAAATGATAAATGACTTTTATTATTCTCATCACAATATTATTTTATATTAATTATAAAATTTTACATTTTTATATATTAAGAGAAGTAAAAAAAAGCAGAATAAAATAATAGTCGATTTAAACTTTGGTTCAATTTAAAAATACAAACTCAATTAAAAATATTTAAAATTGTAAAACATAAAACTTAATTAAATTTATTTTATATTAAATTATTTATTATAAGAGTAATCAAGTCAACTATACTACCGTATTCAAATCAATTATTCAATTTTTCAATGGTAGACTTTATTGATATGCAATATATATATATATATATATATATATATATATATATATATATATTTTTTTAATCTTAATATATTTTGTCATTGTCTTTCCAATACTCAAATTTATCGTGCTTGAATTAAAATATAATTAATAATTTGATATAAAAGTTATTTAAGATGCACATGTAAATTAAAATTATAAATTATTTTAAACTAATAAAATTTGTAATATTCTTCATCGTTTCTTCGTCTTTTTATGTTAGTTCAGCTCTCTGAAACAAAATATAAAAGAATTTCAACTATTTTTTGTGCAAGATAACTCAATATATCCATATTTTGCAAAGGAGGAGAATAATATTTCTATACATTCTCCTTTACGTTAAAGGTTGAAGGGGCAATGGCAATCAATAAATTTGAATTGCTTAGAAAGTAGAACATCATAAAAGTACAAAGGGTCATGATCGTAATGTCACTTATATATTTATAATTTAAATGGTACTAAAAGAAAGCATACAAAGCTTAGTTTGTTTTCTCAATTAAATTGACTTACTTTCTTTATTTAATTATGAATATTTATTTGCTCATTACAGTTTAAAATGTCAATGTATTATGAAATTTTATTTTGTCATATGAATAATTTGATCTTAAATTGGAACACCTTCTTCCTATTATGATCTTTCTCTATCACATCGGACTTCTAAAACAATTTTGCATATCTTCATTTCATCAATCATGACCATAATTCAAATCATATCCTGGATTTCAATTCATGCAATTACAATTAAAATCAAAAATTACAAATAAATTATTACCTTCTGTTATCTTAAGAAAGATTCATTTTTCTCGATTAGATTTTATATGTATTTATAAATTTAACCTCTTGCACGTAAAAATATTGCAATGATATCAATTTCTTTAAAAAAAATTTCACACTAATTAAAAGTCTAATTTGTTAATATTGGCGATGAAGAGTGAGAAATTGAATTTAAAAAATGATGAATTTTACAATTCATTAGCAATAGTAGGTACAAAGTAGCTTGAAAAAGATCCATTAGCAATAGTAGGAGATAATTACGAATGAATTTGCATGAAGAAACCAAAGGAGAAGGTGCCAAGTGCAGATCACACCAATGAGAAGGATAAAACAAAATGATAAGGAAGTTGACAAACTACATTTGAAATTGATGGTTATTGCCAATCCACGCAATTATTATATAAGAATTTTACTTTTTCCTAAGTAAGATGGGAACACTTTTAAGAGAAAATAAAAAGTAAAATTGTTATAATTTATTAATAAATTAATAATTGATATTTAAATAATTTTACAATTTATTATTTTTAACATGTATACATAGTACATATTTAACTTTTTAAACGAAACAAACATGTAAAATACGTATGCTTCGTTACTTTAAGGATATTACAGATATGGGCTTATTTTATTCAAATGATTCAAAATCAAATTCTATACAAATGCAGGTTATTTATCATATCCTTGTAATGCTCAATCACAGACAGGATATTTATTCACATGTGGTGGTACAACAATTTCATGGCAGTATGTGAAACAAACCATAACAAGTACACCATCAGATCATGCAGAATTTTTAGCATTACATGAGGCAAGTCGTGAATGTGTTTGATTAAGGTCTATAATTCAATATGTGCGAAAAACTTGTGGTCTATCGCCACGAAAAATAGAATCAACAACCATATAAGAAAGATAATAGTGCATCTATTTCTCAATTGAAAGAATAATATATTAAAGGTGACAAAACAAAACATATTCTTCTAAAATCCTTTTTCACTCATGAGCTTCAAAGGAATGTTGATATAGAGATCCAAAATATTCGTTCATATGAAAATCTAATAGATTTATTTACAAAGTCTTTGTCAAGGAAAACCTCTGAACAATTGGTTCACAAGATTGGACTTCATCTTAGTATGTAAGTTTACACGAGGGAGATATATAGAAGATGTGATGAATAATATTATATCGAAGAATAAATAATGATGTACTTTTTTTCCTTTACTAGTTGTCTATCCTTAAGAATTTTTATAGTAAGGAGTTTTTAATGAGACACATCTTTTGATCAATAACACCCAAGGGTGCGAGTGTTACGAAATTGTTGGATGTCCATTGACTTGCTAACATTTACTCATGATTGATTACTATTGATGTTATTTAAATTGTTTGTATTAACTATATAAGAATCTTCTTATTATCAATAACATGGTACACATAAGTTGTTCTCCATTCTCTCTTCTCTCTTTTCTCTTTCTCTAATATCATCTTATTTCATGGAACTCAATAATTGAAAAGTGAAATTATTTGAATTAAAAAAATATTTATTTATTATAATTTTTTTATTGTAATTGTTTTTATTATAATGAAAAATATGTAATTATTAATAAAAGATTAAAAACATAATTAATTATGTACTTTATTTTTGTATAAATATTTTTCTTTTATACGAAAAAAAAGTACGAACTCTCTATTTTATATTTTGTTATGATTATTTATGCTTTTAATTTTTTTCTTTCGGTCCTTCTTTTTCCATCTTCAGAAATAAATAAATAAAGTTACGGTAAATGTAATATTGGCTTTATAACAAAATAAAATTAATTAATATTTTTCCTTTCTGAGGGAATATTGACTTTTTTTTTCTGATTTCTTTTCAAATTAACTATTTTCCTTGTACATCATTAATTGAAAAATACAAATATTTTAGTAAAATTATTTCAAAAGATGGTATAATTGTTGTATTTTTCATGTGATATATGATATAATTGATAATTTTTATTAGAGGTTGATAAATTGAATTAAAAATGGAGATGAAAGTGTAATGATTAAAAATGAGATGAGTTGTTATGAATGTTATATTTAGTAGAATGTAAAAATAACTATTTTTAATAAGAAAATAGATGTTACAAGATCTGCATTAAATGAGGAATTTGATAAAAGATTTATTTTGATTTTACTAATATCATATTCAAGTATCGAGTATTTATTAAGGTTTCTATGACTTAGTTTGTAGTGTGAAAAAAAAAATGTGATAAATTATAAAGATCTTATTCTATCATATGAGGAATACTTAGTTTTAAAGATGTATTTTTGTGTAAAGAAGGTAGTATGACAAATGAAAAAAAAAAATCTTTGAATTTAATTTAATACAAGTCTTTCAAAATAGAGTCAAGTATATGTGATAATGTGATGTCAAAATATCATTATTGTGTAAATAATTGATGACATAAGAGGTAATCAATTTAGATTTAAAGATGGATTTGGGAGAGTGAACTTAAGAGAAAAAGAGGTAAAGGTGAAATGGTTTAGATTAAGGGAGAGATGGTGTGATTTAAGTGAATTTGAGATGAAATTACAGATGATGTGATGAGTTTGATAAATTAAAAAAATGTTTTCATAAATAAAATTATTAGGTTACCATTTTACACTTACTATTATTATTATTATTATTACAATTTATTATGTTGTATCAACTTAATTATGTTGTATGAGATGATTAAGACTAAATGAATGATTTTATGATGTGTTTGTTGGATAATATCCCTTAGATTGAGTGGATAATATGTGACACTGTGTCGTTGTATGCATAACTACATTTTCAATTGTATTATAAATTTCAAAGGAATACTTACTTCCCTTGTATTATTATGATTATAGTGTTTTACATAATAACACGGTATATTTCAGATGGAAGTTTTCGACATTGATAACCTAAGTAGAGTTAGAAGAAAAAAATTAGATTATATAAATATAAAATTCCCCGTAATACAAAAGAAAAATACTTATATTTTGAAAAATTCATACTAAAAAAAAATGTATACTATTTCTATTTTATTTTCCTTGGTTTCCTTTTCTTCACGAGTACAAATCTATTCTTTTTATTCAAAAATAAAACACTGACAAATAGTAAAAAAAATGAAACGAGAAACTAAAACTAAATATTCACTAAAAATAAAAGTGATTTAGGAAATCACATGAGATTTATTAAAGTTATTTACTTAATATATATTTGAAAAATATTAATACTAGTTTATTGCAATATTTTTGAAAGATAAAAATATATTTTACACGAATAAAATTGTAATTTTAAATCTATTTAAAAAAAAATGGTCTGTGGATGTTTAAAAATCCCAGCCCAACGCACAGCATAGATACATAATATATAGATATACTTTTAAACATAAAATAATGGTCCCAGACAACCTGTGCTCATTTTCTTTGTTTTCATGACATCTTTTCGCACCATTTAAAGGTTTTTCTGATGTTCACAATGGAAGTCACATCACTCGCATCAAACCAAATCCATATCTTATCGTTAAACTCATCGACACTCCATTTCTGGCAAAGACTAATAACTAAAACCTCTCTACTTATGTGGATGGATCACACAAGTGCAAAATTCAACAAGATAAAAATAAAAATAAAATTGTATGTGTTGTAATAATTAAAATATATTACACTGAATAAACAAATATTTTTCATGCGTGTAAGTGCTCCAGAGAACATCCTTCCTTTAACAATGATTTCATGGTTGAAATAAGAATTTGGGTCTTATATTAATCTTCGGTCCTACATAAAGAATATTGTTTAAGTAAGAAAAATGTTATTTAAGAATTTTTTTTAATATATCTTTTATTTTCCTTTTTTTAAATTTATTTTTACTGTATATACATTTGTTTATTCGTAATTCTTGTATTTATACGAGATTGTCAAAAAAGAAGCTGAAAGATATTACTTACAAGATAATGTATAAAATTAATTGTCGATCAAGTTTTTCCATCATATATATTTGAAATGAAGAATCTTTCGTACTCAATAATATGTAGGTGATTATCTTATTATAAATATATTTACATGAGATATATACAAAAGATTAAGATTATACTATTGTCATACATACAGAATATATATGCCAGATGTAATGATATAATGAAAACTTAACATGATGTTATCATCTAATTTAGACCCTAATTTATAAATTATAAAATTATAATTATAATTTTTTTAAATAATAGATACTATTTTGGATATTAATAGTTTTTAGTTAATAAAATAATAGGATTTAATATATTTTTAGTTTTTGAACATTGCAATTCATTTTTATCTGAAAATTTGATATTTTTGCTCGTCAAACTTCAAAAATTAATAGATAGTTATTTTAACTTCATTACGTTAATTTCTTATTACGTGTCAATACATTTCCTACTAGCATTTGAGTTGTTTATATGTTTGATATGTTTTCCCTTTAATGTCAACTTGAAAACATGTTTGACACGTAAAAAAACTTTAACGTAATTGAGTTAAAAAGATTATATTCATTTATTTTTAACTTTCAAGGACCAAAAATGTATCAAAGTTTTGTGAGAACCACATTTTTTTCATAAAAACCTAATTTAAGATGAATTCTACTGCAACCACATACTTTCCATACTTCACCAATGAAACCCTAACTCCTTTCTCACCACTACAAAACTCTTTGATCTCATGCAATGGAAGCTCACGAGTAGCAAGTGGAGGCCACATTTGTTGGGTTTCGTTTCGTCCTTAGATGACATCATTGTGAAATCTACTCTTGAGAAGGCTTTTCGGAGCCTTTCCGATGTATCCAAAGTCGTTGTTAAACTCACTGTCTCCAAAGGCATTGGTTCTGTCGTGCAACCTCTACCATTTAGAGCGACTAGAGATGTCGTCGCACCTTTCAGAGTGGTTGTCATGACCACGAACCGCTGTAGTTGACAATTTTATGTCTTATATAATCGATGTGATCTCTTTTTCCTCTCCCTGACATTGTGTCATCGTCTTTAGTGAATCAAAATCGAACAAAAACAACCCATGGAAAAACAAGTGCTTGCAGCCCGTGGTGGCAAAGGACATCCCGTGGAACACTGTGTTTTTTGTGATTTGCGCGTCAGAGTTGTTGTGGGACATTGCAGAGAAGTCGAGCATGTCGTTGCGGATGTGGAGTTTGAAGTTTTTGGATGAAAGGCTTGGTTCACTCACTCTCTCTCTCTCTCTCTCTCTTTGCGTGTCGATTGAGTTTTGAGTGAGATTATAGTGAAAGTTTTGAAGTAAGGGAAGCTAGTCATTTATAAATATTATTGATGTTTCTGCATGTTTTTTTTTTTAATATTAAATTTGTTAAGTGGATTGAGAACACCAATAAAGAATGAGACCAATTACATGGGGATTTATTTTATAACTATTGTTGAACTTCATAGTGTGATTTTTCTTAAACGAGTTATGTGAAATTAATGATGAAACCTTATTGTTGAATGTGATTGTATCAAGAATATATTGAATTTAAATTGTACTATGAATGATGATAGAAAGGTATTGAGAGGATGGTTTATGTTGGGTTTACATATCCTGCTATTTGAGTTATTGGTTGGTTTAAAGTTGGTTTGAATGATGATAAAAAGGTATTGAGAGGGTGAGTTATGTTGGGTTTACATATCTTATGATTTGAGTTATTGGTTAGTTTGAATTAGTCTGATTGGTATAATTGAATTTGATTGTGAATCATGAGAATGTGTTTTGAAGTGATAAGAACTTTTAGCATGGTTTGGATAGCTTATAGTAGCAATGTGAAAGATAACATTGTGTTAAGATTTATTTGACTTGTGTAATTGAGTTAGAATCAAATGAGGTATTGAATTGATGCTTTGAATTATGTTTAGCAATGCTATGGATTGATCATACAAGCTTTGTGACCATTAGAATTAAGACTTTGACCGGTTAGAAGTATATTTTCGTATTGCATCATCTATATCGCTGGATGCTAAATAACCATTGTCGAGCGTCACCATGAAAATTGTTAAAGAGAGTGTTCCAGGGGTCTCACCATCAAGCAACGTTTAGGTACCATTGGGCACTGTCGGGACAATGAACCCCTAACTTTGTGGAACTAGGCAATGGTTATTTGGCATTAGGGCACTAGTTATGTGAAAAATTTTCTCACTATAAGTGATTTATAATTTACTATATAATTATTCTTTTCATACCACAAATTGTAATGATGATTGCATAGAGTTATGTTAGTTAATGTAGGAATGTTTGTGAAAAATTAATGGTGTGATATTTGTAGTCAAATTAATTATTTTTAAAGGGAGATGCTAATTTAGAGTGAATTAAAATGTATTGAAAAGGACTCAACTAGTGTCTAACTCACAAAGAGTACGTACTACATTTAGGTGTTGTGAGTCAAAGGATGCTCCACATAACAGACGATATGATTAGGGATGACACAAATACCAACGACCACGGATATCCACGACGGATAGTTAGTACCCGCGAGTATTTATTATCCACAAGTAACGGGTATTTTAGTACCCGCTTACAAAACGGGTCGAGTGATGGTATCATACTACTCGTACCCGCAAGTATCCGTTACCTGCAAAAAATTAAAATTAAAATTAAAATTATGTTTTATTAAGTTAAATTTAATTATAATTAAAATTAAATTTATATTTTATTAGGTTAAATTTAATTAAAAAATTAAAATTTATATTATATTATATTATATTTTACTTTTTTATATTTTATTTAAATTATATTTAAAAAACTTATAAAATATATATCCTTTTTAAATATTCGTAGGTATGCGAGTATCCACGGGTACCTGTGGATTTTAACAAAATTTACAGATATTTTTTAAATGGATAAATGGACCGATAACGTGTAGATTTTTTTTTTTGTAGCTCGGGTTGTGGGTAGGCATTATTTGTGCCCGACCTGACCCATTGTCATCCCTAGATATGATATGATAGGTGTCATACTTTGAGAGCTAGTGGGTTAACCTCGTCATGACTTGGTTCAGGTTCTGATTGATTGAATATCAATGGACAATGGATAATTTGGTAGCAAACATGACAAGAGCATAATTTCACGAGTCCATTAAATATATTAATCTTCCAAAAATAAAGTCTAGATTTAGTGTGCTGTTTGAGATCCTTTGAGTTGCATGATGTTGAAGCCTTGTGGGTTGATACCTAGTAATTATTTTTTTATGAATGTGTTAATATGTTTTTATATAACATTATCATATGTTTTTATATATTACCATACATCTTTTATATATATATATATATATATATATATATATATATATATATATATATTATAGTTTTCTTCATTTAAAATACATTAGTTTATCCTTACAATTGTTTTGATTATTGTTTTGTTTATGGTTTGGTCCACATGCGATGATGATTGTATTCTTTATACCTAAGCAAATAAAGGTGTAGGTAATAGTACAAAGTAACAAGTCTTGAGTGGGCGGAACTTGGTGATTTCTAGAGTTGGAGAATTTTCTCTATAGGTTTATTATAATGTATATTTTGTTGTCTTCCTGGATTATATTTCATAGAATGTCTAAACTTTTTGTAATAAGATACATGAAGGATCGTAAATATACTCTATATTTATGTGGTTGATTATATTTTATATTAGTTAGGGAATATTTCACTTATCAGGAAAATCTAACTAAAGTGGGCTGTTACAACTTTTACACAAGAACGAATATCAATTTCACCTTAGAATTTAGATACTAAAAATATATTTAACCAAAAATAATATATAAATTAGTTAATAATAAAAAATTATTTCTATCTCTAAATTTAATTGTTATTTAATGATTATTTTTGTGAAATCCCCTTTTTATTTGAAGGCTTAAATAGTCATTTAGTTCTAGTTTTGGTCGACTTTTTTCACTTTAGTCCTACTTTTGAAATTGTTTTCAATTTGGTCCTACTTTTTGTTATATTTTTTCAATCAAGTCCTTTTTGCTAACATCGTTAAAATAGTTAACGGATGTGAACAGTAACCACCACGTGTCATTTTGTGATTTTTTAAAATTTTTTAAAATTTTTTTAAAATTTTTTTAAAATTTTTTTTAATTTTTTTTTAATTTTCTTTAAAATTTTTAATTTTTTTTTAATTTTAAAAAAAATGTACACATGTCAAGCCCATATCATGTCACGTGTCAATTTTGTGATTTTTAATTTTTTTTTAATTTTTTTTTTAATTTTTTTAATTCTTTTTTTAAATTTAAATTTTTAAATTTTAGAAAAAATCCACGTGTCAAGCTAATATCATGTCACGTGTCAGAGTCATTTTTTATATTCAATTTGGTCCCAATATTCGTTAATTGTTTTCAATTTGGTCCTAATTTTTTTTAAAATTTAACATTTTTGTTCCTCTCCAAATTGAGACAAAATTTAATTTGTATATATTAAAATGCATATTTTTGAATATAAAAATTGGATTTTTACACGTGGCATGATATTAGCTTGACATGTGGATTTTTTTAATTAAAAAAATTAAATTAAAAAAAAATAAAAAAATCAATAATGACACATGGCATAATATGAGCATGACACGTGTACATTTTAAAAAAAATCACAAAATCACAAAATGACACGTGGCAGTTACTGTTCACATTCGTTAACGATTTTGACGAAGTTAACGAAAAGGAGTTGATTAAAAAAATATAACGAAAAGTATGACCAAATTGAAAACAATTTCAAAAGTAGAACCAAAGTGAAAAAAGTCGACCAAAATTAGGACCAAATGACTATTTAAGCCTTATTTGAATTATGTTTTAAGAGAGGGTTTGGGCCTGGCCTCTTAGAGGGTCCAGAGTCAGCCCATTATGGGGACCCCCAAGACCCCCTCACAACCCTTACTCCTCATTCTGCTTCATTTTACAGAAAACAAAATCCTCCCCTTCCTCAAACCTTTGAGCAGCAGCTCTACTATGGCACAAATTTTTGCCTCCTCAAGTTAGCGAATCTTCTTGGTTCGGAGCTACTTGAACTCGTATCTCCAGGTAAGTAGACCCCAACCTTCTTATTCCAGTTGTCTTGTTGTGGCTCTACCTAGGGTTCGTCCTAATAACCCTCTTGTGTTTTCGTGTGCTAATACTTTCAGCTCCTTAATCTTTTTCTGGAGCTGTGGTGCTCTCCTTGGGGTCCTGTTTCGTTTGGCTAAGCTTGAGTAAGGTAAGGGAAGCTAGGGTTTCATTTTTTTTAAGTAGTTTTGCCTGTTCCTGTTTCGTTTGGCTAAGTTTGATTGGTGTTTTGTGGAATATGAGTCAAGATCAGGGAAAACATTAATTTTTTGTGTATTTCCAAGTTAAGGGTTCAAATATTCATGAAACTGTGATATTTAACGTTATTTCTCGTATTCTAGAAGCGTCGGGTGGTCGTTGGGCGAGTGACTTGGTCGCTGGGCGATTGTGTCTTTTTTTTATATGTGCAGTTTTAGTAAAATTGACTTTTCTGACTCATTAACCGTTGGATTGAGCTCAAATTTGGACATTTGGTTCATAACATACTATTTTTGTGGTTTGACCGGTTGGATCGTCGATTAGATGTTTGTAGCTTGAGAAATGTGTCACACATTACTATAGTAATTTTGGTTTTGTTATAATAAATTTACTTAGAAATTTTGGTCTAAGAATTATGGTTGTGTGTTGTGCTTGATTATATGGAATTGCAGGTACTTAAATGTTGGCACTCATTTATTTGGGATGAATACTATTTTGTGATATATGTATGTTATGGTATGCATTTATAAAGTATGAGATTAAATGAAATCTTGTTATGTTGAGTATGAAATGGAAAACATGACTTGTTTGAGTGGTGGTGGTTTGGCATGAGAATTGAATGCTTGATATGGCATGTGGATTTTGTTGGTAAAAGAGTTTCAAGGGAAATTCTTGGTGATGGTGGTTAGTGTATACCGATATGTCTAGATAAATGAAGGTATCCTGAACTTTAAAAATTATTCACGCTCACATAGAGTAGAATAATTTATGTGGTGAGAGTGACAGGAGATCCTAGTCTTGGGACATATTGGGCCCAAGACATTAGACGATTAACCCTGTGTGTGGTTGGGTGATAACCCCTTGCGTTTAGACTCTGTAGAGTTTAGAAGCCAACACAGGCGCATACTTCCTTTAGAATTCTATATCAAGAGTATGATCCGGATATTGAGTCATAGAGTCTTGAAATTGTTTGCTTTCACATGATTTAGGTGGCTATTTCTTTGTTTGTGCATAATATGATTTGACTATTGATTTGCTCTATAACATGATTAAAACAATTTTTGCTCTAGCTTACCCTTTCTCTTGGTGTGTGTTTCTTTGCTTGGTTTTCCTTTTTGCAATGATCACCAATACTATTGGTGTGAGCAGATGTGGAAACCCCTAGAGGTTCTCAGGGTGGTGACGATGCTGTTGTGTAGAGTGGTTCCCATGGTCTGGGTTGTGGCTTGTAGTTGAGCCCTTTTGAAGAACTCTTGTGTTAAATTTTAAATTCCTTGCTTTATGAGCAATCTTTTGTAAAACAATAGTACTCTTGTGTCCTGTTTTTAATTGGCATCGTGGTGTGCCTAAACTTTCTCCTCAGTATGCTTTTGGATAACTGTACCAGTGGATCCTCCATACTTTATCTCTGATACTCTGTTTTATATTATAATTATGTGTTGTTTAATTTCAGTATATTTATTCTATTTAAAAAGATGTCACAATTTTTACCGTAAATATCCTAATATTTTATATATACACACTTAACACTTAAAAATTACATTTAAAAAGTGTAAAAAGTCCATATAGTTTGTTTCTACCATAGTGTAAAACATTAAGCTAAGAAAAGTGAAATTAAATTACAAGCTTTTTAAGAAGCTTTATCAACACCAGTTTCTTGTGTCTAATTTATCTTATCCCAAAATTCTCTCAAGTCCAACATGCTTAATCTTGAAGTTACCGAGTAAGAGACCATCAAAAAGTAAATTACCTTATTTGTATATAATACTAATAACTTTTATTAAATTATTTTTCTTATTTTAAATTTTGTTCATTTGTAAACTATATAAAATTAACTATTTAATTATGTTATTTTTTTATTAATTTGACCATTATTTCTTACTAAGAAATCACTAAATTCCCTTTACACGACAAAGAGTGTTTTATTTAAGTCTAATTATTTTCTAAAAAGAAAACAAATATGTTATTACATCACATTTAATAGTGTTATATCACTTTAAAGTTAAAATTTAAAACAATTTATGTATACTTTTCCTTTTTATTTTAGTTTATTGAATAATTTTGATAGAATCGTTTGAAATAATTAGAGATGATAGTGGAATCAAGTGTCAGAAAATGAGTCTGGCATAATAGTGCATAAAATAGAAAGGTATGACACTTGTCGACTTCGCGATTGACTTAAAAAAGAAGTTTGTGACTTTTTGGTTTTCGTCAGAACCTTTCATGGTTTTCATATAATTATATTCTGTTATTTATATACACGTTTATTTATTAGAAAATTTAGAAATAAAAGAATAAAAAGAAGTCTGTGTTTGAAAGTACTTACAAGTATTAAATATTGCACAGTATATATATAAAGCATGTGTTATTCTAAGAAAAGCACAAAGTAAAACAAGATAAAATGAAATTCTGATTACTTTAATACCTAAGTTAATAGTTTGCAAATAAATTTGAATAATTTTCAACACTTAAAGGAATATTAGGTATAATTTTTAAGACTATTTGAGAATATTTTTAACTTTAGAAATGACAGAGGAGAAGAATAATGCTTCACACATGACAACTATGACAATTTTGGTTAATCTTTTTGGATTTCATTAATTCAACAAGGATGGTCTAACAAATTAGTGATAACATTCTTGATTTTGGAATATAAAGTCTACTTCAAAGCACCCTACAATGAATGTTTGGTGGAAGAAGGAAAGATGAATGAAAAAAAAATTAAGATTTTAAAAAAATATTTGGTTATTTAAAAAGAAAGAAAAGAAAAAAGATAAATAAAGTAACATACATATAAAAAAAATACAAATAGATATTTTTTTTGTCTTTTTTTTAAATACAACTCTTTTTCCATCTTCCTATATTATACCATTTCAAGCAAAAAAGAAAAAAAAATCATTTTATTATTTTGTATCACTTCCTGTATTTCTTCAACTTTTTCATTTCTTTTGGAACAAAAGTAAAGACAATGACAAAGAAATAGAGTTAATTCAAAAAACTGATTATTTTTATTTTATTTTTAATGTGCATTTAATCCCTCAATATATTTTTTTCAATATATTCGATATTGATTTCTCTATTTTTTTTAATGAATGAACTAGTTCTTAAATTCTATAAAATATATAAACTCGTCTCTTTTCAATTCTTGTAGAGATCATCAAAATTAGTCCCTAAACATCAAATTTAAATTAAAAAGATAATTCCGCACGATTAAAAAAAGTTAGACAACGTTATTTAAATAAATAAAAAATATGAAGGCAATTCATAAATTCGATGAGTTAAAGTTAGGTTTCAATCATGGAATAAAAACATACCTTTTTCCCCTTAATTTTTTATTATTTTCACGGTTTAAATTTCTAGCTTTAGAACAACGTAGAATTTTATTTTGAGTTTGGTTATTGATGAATGAAAATTACGACCGACTTGTGAAACCTACGCATAACTTATAAGTTAGGGTTTTGTCTGACCTGAAAACATGGTACAGTGGAAAATGTACTAAGTTGGATTTTTTCCAAAATAAGAAATGTCCATTTTGTGCCGAAAGTGAGTGAGTGAGGCTCTTCTCATAACCAACTTCAATAAAGTGGATGAATTATGATTTGTGAAAGGTGCCTGTACCACTAACCCTAATTTTTCTTTTCATTTTAATCACATTTGCTACTGTTTCCCTTCACGCGCCATTAGTTCTCTACCTTATAGCGTTGTGTTGTTGGGCAGTGATTGGACAGTGTCATGCACGCGCATATTACTGTTCTCTTTTGTATTCTCTCATGTACGTTACGAACCAGAATACAAACTTTTGATTACTTTGTACGTGTGTATGTGCCAGAAAGAGAGAACCAACGAAGATGGCACATTTGCGAATTACCGTACCGGTTTACAATCAAATCATGAAACAGCGTAGACCTCTTCAGACATGTCGGTAACTTCATCATCTCAATTAATTTATTTATTTTAATTTGTTATCTGAACATAACCTCAATTATTTATTTTACTTAATTTTATTTATTTATTTATGCAATTAAATTCGCCGTATACTCAAATTTAATTCTATTGTATTCGGATTCGGCCATCCGGATACGGTTTTTTCCATACTTTATTTTTGAGTTATATCTAAAACTACCTAAACTATCTCATTTTAATAATGGCATACCTTAGAGTGGGACTGCAAATTAATTAGGTTTGCTCATAAGTTAGTTGAATGGGTTTAAATAGACATGTCAAGGTGAGCCAATCCAGTTTATATGGAATGACTCATCACGAATCCAGTTAAAAATGAGAAAATTTAATTTAATTATGCTCATTTTATGGTAAGTTAAAAATTTTGTAATTCAACTCAACCCACCACAGCTTGGTGGATTAAGTGGGTTGACTTACCACATAAAAAAATTATTTATGTATTTATTTTTAAGTATTAATATATTTAAATAATTTTTTAAACAATCCATAAGATAGTAGTCACAGTAAAGCACAGTAAAATTAAGAACCAATATCTTCATCATGCTCACCACCGATATATGATGAACTATTTCCAAGAAAGTGTCCATATACCAAGAAAACATGGCTAATATTACACATTTTCTATCATGCTATGCAACAAAATATAAATAAAAAAACTACACATTTTTTTCATGCTAATTTAGAAAATTTTGTTTATAAGACAGTTGATTGAGTAATTTACTATAAAGATTATAGTTAAAGATTAAAGTATCAACTATAACTTAACAATCAAATTAATTAAACATTCAAACTATTCAAATCTTATTGAGCAACATTCTAGCATTTAAAAATATGAAATTGTGAATATACCATTAGGGGTAGTAAATAATTATTAAAAAAAATTGTAAAAAAATGTTGGTGGGTTAAGTGAGTCAACCCACCCTCAACCCGTTTAACCTGTGGATTAAGTGAGCCGGGTTGAGTTCACTCACTTTGAAAAAACTAAATTTTTCTCAACCCAACTCAGTTCGAACCCGTGGTGAGTCAGGTTGGCTAACGGGTTAAAACTCATTTTGACATCTCTAGGTTTAAATCAAATTTTATCAATTCAAATTAAATTTAATATTTTAATTTTTATATATAATTATTGAACTTGTTAGGTTGGTTGATGGTAATTAATTGTTTTATGGAAGTTTCAAATAGTATCGGTTTTCATAACATATTTACCTCATAATTATGAAAATTTTAAAATATGCAATTCTTTCTTTGTTTGAATAAATGGTAGTATGTCATAGGACTTCTGATATCGAGGGATATAGTTCTATTTGATCGGTTTCTTAAACAGATTAAATCTATCATTTTTTCTTTTTTTTTTTATCTTTTAAGAATTTTTTTTTTTTATGTGGAGTGTTTTGGACTTCCATGTAGTGTTTAAGGAATCAATATAATTTTTGTTCAATTAAGATTGTTAGTGTGGTTAGATCATTGATCTAAGTTGTCTTTGGCAAATATTGCTTTTTATGTGAGTAGAGATCCCTATAGAAAGTATCTTTTTTGTGTTGCTAGCTCATAAAGTAAGGGAAGCTAGTTAATTTTTTATTCATGATTAAGTTTTGAATTGAATGAACTAATGTGTGTATTGAGGAATTAATGTGATAAGTTGATTTGTGATATTGGTTGAAATGGTCTAAATTTGTTTTTGTTGGTTTGTGAAATATTGAATTAATATATGAATTGATTTCACGATTAATGAATTTGCTTCATGATGTATCAAATTAGTAAATTAATGCTTACCGAGCTTATGTAGATTAAACTATACTCATTAGTAGAAATGTCAAATTAGTAAGTTAATCTGGCTCACCACGAATTTGAGTTAAGTTGGATTGAAAAAAAAATTCAAATTTTTTAAATGTGGATTGAACTCAACCCGGTTCACTTAACCCACAATTTTTTTTTTAATTTTTTTTTATAATTATTTACTACTCCTAGTTATATAGGTTTACAATTTCATATTTTTAAATGCTAGAACGTTGCTAAATAATATTTGAATAGTTTGAATGTTTAATTAATTTGATTGTCAAGTTATATACGTTGATACTTAAATATTTATTTATAATCTTTATATTAAATTACTCAAACAATTGTTTTATAAACAAATTTTTCTAAATCAGCATGGTAAAAATGTAGTTTTTTATTTATATTTGGTTGAATAGCATGACAAAAAATGTGTAATATTAACCTTATTTTCTTGAACTATATGGACACTCTCTTGGAAACAATTAATCATATATTGGTGGTGAGCATGATGAAAACATTGATTCTTGATTTTATTGTGATTGTTATCTCATGGGTTGCTTAAAAAATTATTTAAATATTTGAATACTTAAAAATAAATAAATAAATATTTTTTTATGTGGGTTGGTGAGCCAATCCACTTAATCCACCAACCTATGGTGGGTTCAGCTGGGTTGCAAAATTTTTGGCTCACCATAAAGTAAGCCGGGTTGGGTTCACTCATTTTCAATCCAGCTTGTGGTAAGTCAACCCATGTGAGCTGGGTTGGCTCACTTTGACATGTCTACCTATTAATGCAAGAGAGCTATAAATTAGCTCGAAAAGACTTAATTGGCCAATCTAATTCATTTATGTATCATTTAGAAATTTGCATTGGTGTTGGACGACACCTCGGTAATGTTGGGCTTCAAAGGAAATTAATTTTTAGTGACCTCCAAAGGCATGGGGTGTTAAGTACCACATAGGTCCTATTAGACGTCATCTGGAAAATTAATTATAGGAAGCTCTAGGGGTCTAGGCCCTAGGCGCCAACTTTATGGCGTTGAGTGCAAGCTTGGCCACTAGGTGCGACTTTAGTGGCATTGGGTGCTAGCTAAAACATAACTCTCTATTTATTTTTTCGTTGGGCATGCTATGTTTGTCCGATAGGCGAGCCTACTTCCAAGAATGGCTCCCTAGATGAAGGATGAGTGACAATGAATGAAAATATGATAAAAGATTGCCATAAAAGTTTCTCTTAAATGAATGGAAAAGGAAGGAGATTCCAAAGGTTGATACGGGCCCTCACGAGCCTAAAGTCGAGATGAGTCATCTTAGTCTAAAGGTCGTGACAAGCCGTCCCAAGCTGAAGGCCAAGGCGAGTCGGCCCAGACCAAAGGTCGAGACGGGTCGTTCCAAGCCTAAATTTAAGACAGGTTTACTAAGGTCGAAGGTCGAGACGTGTAAGCCTAGACCAAAGTTCAAATGGGTTGGTCCAAACGAAACAACTTGGGACGAAGGTCGAGATAGACAAGCCTGGGTCAACCTGGGCTATCCTGGACTGAAGGTCGAGACAGGTCGACCTAGGTTGAAGTTTGAGATGGATTGGTTTGAACCGAGTGCTAAGATGAGTTGATGCAGACTACATGTCAAAACAAGTCAATCTGGCCAAAGTTCAAGACAATATAATGTGCATTTAAAGTTTAATGTTGAATATTCAAGTCATTACATGAACCAAGTAGAAGAATGTTAAATTATTTTAATCTAATATTGGCTCATGCAATTTATAAAATAACTTTAATATAAAGGTTTCTAATATGATGATTATTCGATTATAAATGTACTAAAGTTATGAAAACTATTTTAAAATTATTAAAATCAATTCCCTCTATTCTCACCTCATTAAGGATATTATGGTATTTTAATAAATATTTTAAACTACTGCCTATAAGTTACATTAGAGTTCTGTTAAAAATGAGAAAGACAAGTGACTTGACTGAAAAAAAAAACATCTGTTACATGACACATTCTATTTTATCAAGAAAGTCGTTAAAAAAGTAAGAGAATGAAAAATATTCATTAAAAGATCTTAGGATATATCTGAAAAAGATTTTAACCCTCAAAAATATAATTTTGTAAAAACCATATATCCTAAGTTCTTTATAAATTAGAATAGAGTCTTGAATTGGATTTAAATGTATGAGAGTACAATTTTACAAAAATAACAAAATAAAACGTTTCTAATTTACATTGGCTCCTCAAAATTCAACTTTAACCAAAATAACTTATATCTTAATTTTCTGGCTAACTTTATCAATTTTTTTAACTCTATATATAATTAATTAATTCATATCACAAGAAAATTCGACCATATTTACAAACTCAACTACCACTACAATTATTTCAAATTAACATCTCAAATTCAAAGCAAAGTACCATATTTACAAACTCAACTACCACTACAATTATTTCAAATTAACATCTCAAATTCAAAGCAAAGTATCGGTTGCACAAACACTACCATAATAAATATACAACTACAACATTGAATCATTAAAATATTGAGGTTATATCTTTCTATTTTATTCTCAAATAATTCCTAACCTAAAACTTATACTATTTTAACCTTGAGTTATAACTTAGACCAAGCAGTGATTTATGTAACGTCCCATTTAATTTAAAGCGCAAAATTAGAGGAAACATCACACAGAGATAACTATGTAGCGTAGTCTTGGGGACCTTAACACAACCCCTACAACCGGGCACGCCACGATGCCAAGGGAACCCCAAATAAAAGTCTGACAAAAGAGAAAAGGGTAGCAAGGCGTAACAATACATGGACCGTAGCCCTAACGAAGAACATGAAGGAAAGAAATATGAAATCCAGCCCCGATGGCTAAGCAGCGGAGTCGCCATTTCCTTGTTGACCGCGGGAACCTCGCCTATCTGCTCCCATCAATTAAATTGATGATCATCGCAAGGAAGAACAGCCACATACAATACAACCATACAACAAAACGGGTAAGCTAGAGCCAATAACATATTCATCATACAGTCAATTATATTTTCACCATCCCATACCCATACAACAACCAAGCATGTCATGACTCTTCATTCAATACACTACGACTCGACTCGACTCATCCGGATAAGTATAACCTGGTCGGATTCAGTGGATGCTTGCACTTGTGGTGGATACCTCTGCTCACCCCCGAGCTGCTCACCCTCGAGCTATGTGTTACAAGTGTTACGATGGATCAATTTTCCCTCACCACAAGGTTAGCCCTTAGTGAATTTTAGGCCTCCTGCTACTCTCACCATAGGAGTCAGTCCGCTCTAAGTGAGACTAACTGGCTCCTTAGAGTGTCAGGATGCAACCTTAACTTGAATCCTTACCTAGTTATACAGATGGGGCACCACCATGGGCACCCACTACCAGGGCCATGGGATTACGTCCCGACCACTGAAGCGCAGCCCCGAAGGTCTCACCTAGAGACCCCAAAGAATTTACACGTTGACATAGACCAACATTCATAAATCAGAAATAAAAGAACATTAAATCATATTTACAATTCCATACCAACCCCTGAGATTAATTCCTCATACGTATCACATTTCGAATCCATACCTCTGATCATCACCACCCCATGAGTCTAGGGCCTCATCTCATATCAATACCATGTTCCTTTAGTTCCAAACCACACATTCATTTCACATGCCAAGTTCCCCCAACACCCATCATTCATCATTTATGAATCATGTCACGCATATATAGCAAACCATTAGGCATATATCTATACATATGTACATGCATCTCATCATGGCAGTCATACCCAAACAATCCAATCATAAGTGAGTAAATACACAACCCAACACCACACTGTCTCGCCCAATCCCTCGCTCAGGTTGAAGGGTCTCGCTCAGGCGAGTCCCCTTCGCCTAGGCGAGGGCTCGAAAAGAGCATCAGGAAGCAATGCAGTAACCAACCCAAGAACAAGCCAAAACAACACAAAAAATTGGAACCCTAACTTCCCGTACCTGGAAAAAGGCTAACAGAACTTCGACGCGTAACCTCGGAACACAGCAGCTCGAGTGATGGACTTGAAGAACTGGCGAAACAGCGGAACAGTGGAAGAAAACGAGATTAGTTCGAACCCTAAACGGTGAAATGCGAAGAACAACTCAAGAAGTAGATACAGTAGGGTCAGAATCACTTACGTGGAGTAGGAATCAATACTTAAGCTTTTAGGCAGACTGGTTCGAGGTGGGAGACAAACCCTAGCACAGCTCTAGCGGTATAGTGGAGAGGAAACGGCTGAAGGTTCTGTGAATGCAAGGAAAAGTGGGGCGTTAGGGTAACTGAAACAAGTTTTATCAGTTGGGCCAACTCTAGACCCAAGTGCAAGAAGCAGCCCTTTACTCTAAGGCAGAAAAATAGTAAGTCAAAATTAATGGACCTTACAATTTATAGTAAGATTCAATCTTATTTTAATATTTCTTTGAATATTTTTTTTAAAATCGAAAGTCCTACGGTTTGATTTTCACCATTACTTACCTCAAACTCACCAATTACAAAACTGTCAAATAACCCTATCAATTAAGACCTTGTCATTAGGTGTAAAACATGATCAAACCAAGGATAGTTTATTCTAGAAATCTCATGTGATTCAGTCCAATGTTTTGACTAACAATTCACCAACTTTTTAGTGGATTTCCTACAAAACAATGCAGTCTTCAACTCTGAAATACTCTTTATAAAATCCAAAAGTTTTTCTTATCATAAATATATCATTAATTTTGACACTATAATTTTATTTATTACAAGCATAAATTTTTCAAACACGTAACCATTAAAGTGATTGATAAATGAAAAAAAAAAAAAAAACGCAACTTGCAATTCGTCCCTTTCGTATCTCACGTTCATTTCATCAGTGGGAAAATAGGGTTTAGTGGGATACGAACAGAAGGAAGAAAAAGGTTAACGATAAAAACTGTAGATTAATAATAATTCAGAAAATCTGAAAAGTTCCTTAAACAACATTTTTGTTGGTCAAAGAAATGCCTCCCACTATGTAATACGATAATGATGATTCCCATTACACACAGCATTGACATGACATGAACAGCTATAAATATCAATTTCTCCATTAACCATTCTCTTTTATATCTTTCTTCATTCCTCAACTCTTCAACCAAATCTTCTATCACTTTTTCTTTTTTTCAATTGTGGTTAGACTACTTCCAACGCACCTCACACTCACTAAGCAATCTTCAATCACTTCTTTTTCTGAAAAAAGGAGAAATTCTTTTGAAAGTTGAACCAGTTGCTTTAGTATTCATATAATTATTTGTTGACTAGGACCAAAACAATTACCAAAAATTATTGCCCACAAACAATTAAAGTATTCATTAATGCTGAAGGATAAACTAGCATTATGTAAGATTCTCATTTTCCTATAAATTCTCTTTGTTTTTTTTTTCATGCATGTCTTTCTTTGTAGATTTAGATTTTATTCTGTTATTCTTCTTCTTCTTTTTTTATATGGTTAAACATTTACAATCTATCTTCACTCATTTTTACTGTTTTTTTTTATCTTGTTTAGATTATTTTTTCTTCTTACTTATAGTTCAAATGATGCATAAGTTTTTAAAAAGGAAATTTACGGTTTAAAATATTAACGTTTAACTTATAATTAAGAAATTAAAAAGGGGTAAATAAGGACAAAAAGTATCTGTAGACTCAAAAGCTTGACACTGACCTTATTTTGGCATGATTTGGTTGAGTGGTTATGACATAACTCAACCATAGCCATAGTGAAAGTATGAAAGACAAAACACTCTTAGCTACTTTTGTTTACTTGTCTTTCTAAGTTGTTATTATATTTTTCATTCTTTATAAAATAAGTTTTCTAGAAAAAGATGTGTTACACATTCATTATTTTAATATAATAATAAAAATTAATGCAAGTTTGGAAATGATGGAGATTTTTCATTTCACATCTTTTATAGTTAATATTTCAAGAAATAATGAATTTTTGAAGAAAAATAATTAAGTGTATATATTTTTAAAATATTGATTAAATATAATTTTCAATAATATTTTAAATTACAAAAATACATTTTTATTTTTATTATATTGATTTAAGAAAAAAGGTTTGTTTTAGAAGTAAAAATAGTTGACGTAATTTAAACATCTACAAAAAATATTATTTAGATTATAATTTTTACACCCCGAAGTTAAATTCAAAAAATTTAAATTTAAATAATTTTAAGAAAAACCTAATTAAACTTTTTAAAATATAATATTAAACGTCGAACCGTAACTTAAATAATCGCAAGGACATATATTAAACAAATCACAAGGATCTGATTTCATTGTAATAAAAGATAAATAAATTTTAAATTATATACTTATTATTTTAAAATTATCTAAAAAGAGTAATATATTTTGTTGTTGAATATTTTAAAATATTTATAAATTATATAAGAATTGATTTGAATAAAACTAAATTTATATCCTTAAACATGGTAAAAGTAATAAAATATTCTTTTTTTGGAAGTGTATGTATTGTCTTATTGGCATCTTTTTACTTTTCTTGAATTTAATAAATGAAAGGAAGAATTTTAAATAGGTTCATGGAATTTTTAGTCATCTATCTAAAGCTCTAGATTGATCACTTGCTTGAACATTAATAAATAGTGTGACTTAAATAACATTTTCTTTTCTTGGATTATAAATTGATAAATTACATTTCTGCAAATTAATTTAAAAACTAGATCGATAACAGTTAACATTTTAAAATGGAATAAATATGTTTTCGTTCCTTAAGTTTCACATAAAAATTATTAGAAATGGCCTCTTTCTAAATTTGGTTACTTCATTAGTACAGTCAAGGCCTTTTGTCCCGATTATTTTTGTCATTCTACCTCGATTTTAAAACCGAGGCATATTGGATCGAGGCCAAAAGGGGTCCTTTTTGGCCTCGGTTATCACCCGAAGCCATAAAGACGTTTTTATGCCTCAGTCATAAATGAACCGGAGCCATAAAGGTTCAGAATAATTTTTTTTAATTAAAAATTTCGTAGATTATTTTGTCATCTTCATCTTCTCTGCGATGAACACCACTGCCCATCAACTCAACTCCACCGTCCAACACTCACCGCCACCATGCTGCAACCCACGAAGCACAAACCATCGAGCGAACTTTCCGAAACCACCGACGACGAAAATAGCCCTGTGCGAAACTTTCAAACCCCATCGAAGATCTCGCAGCCACCTCGCACTGCAGATCGAGCTTCAGCAGAACAGCTCAACCACCGTGAGCAACCGCGGACAAAGCACACCTCCACTACTACTCGTGCCCATCAACGGAGTCGCAAACCACGCCAATACATGAAAAACGATTGCGTCTACACCTTGCTGGAAAACGCAGCACCCCATCCGAGAAGACGAACCAGATATGCCTCCGACAAAGAAGATGAACCAGATCTGCCTTTGCAACCAACGCTCACCGGAGACGAACAACCAGCTTCTTCCACGGTGTGGTGGCGTGGTCGCAGCGGAGAGAGAAGAGAGAAAGGCAGAGGTGCGGCGAAGAAGAGAGAAAGGCAGAGGTGCGACGAAGAAGAAGAGAAAAAGGGGTTCGCGAAATTAAGCCCTAAATAAACCCTATGGCCTCGGTTCAATTAAAAATCGAAGCATATAAGGCTCTTTGGCACCGGTTAGCTGCCACCCGAGGCAAAACACCTAACAGCTAGTGGCATTTTTGGAAAATGCAGTCCCATTTTTGGCTTCGGGTCTCTAGAACCGAAGCATATAACTGCTTTTGGCACCGATTTTGGGCGAACCGAAGCATATAACCCTCTTTTGCTTCGGGTTTTAGCTGAACTGGAACATAAAAGTTGTCTAGAATTGCAAAAATGTCATTGCACCATAATATGCTTCAGTTCTTGGCCAACCGAGACATATAACGCGAGGTAAAAAGCAAAATGTGCACTAGTGCTCTTTGATCTTTATATTTTTAAAATAAGTAGTATTGATCCCTATTTTTGAATAACATTCCATCTCATTATGAGATAGTGTGATACATGTGGTAATCCGTCTTTAACATGTGTTTTTCTGAATTAATTTTTTTCTCTATAATTAATCACAAAATGTCTGTTTTATCCTTTGAATTTTTTAATTAAGTGAATTTCAAACAAAGTAAAGGTCAAAAATCGTGACCACCATTGTGAATGAGAAGATTCCTCAAATCGCGAGAGAGAATGGGTTTTTTGGTTGTAAAGAAAGGTGTTTTTTCTTGTTTTAATAGAGTTCGATTACTAACAAAGGTGGAACCGCTTGTAAAAAAAGGGTTTATACATACATACATACATGCATATATACATACATACATACATACATACACACACACACACACACATATATATATATATATATATATACATACATATATATATACATACATATATGTATATACATACATATATGTATATACATATATGTATGTATATACATATATATATATGTATATACATATACATATATGTATATACATATATGTATGTATATACATATATGTATGTATATATATATATGTATGTATATATATACATATATGTATATATATACATATATGTATATATATACATATATGTATATATATACATATATGTATATATATACATATATGTATATATATACATATATGTATATATATATATATAAAGTAGTCTGGTGGTGAAGACGAATGTATAGTTTCTTTTGGTTGCATAAGGTTTTTGTTCGTTGCATTTAGGGTTTTTGTCAATTGCTGGGGTAGGGCTTTTTTTCTTTATGCAGAAAATGGGTTTCTTAGTTTCATTTTATCACATGGGAAAATTTGAATCATTTAAGGTGAGATTTTTGCATTACCAGGGAAGGGAAGAACATGTTATCCATGGAGTGGATTCTGATAGGTGGTTATACTTCGAGGAATTGCCAATATTGAAGGACAAGTTTAAATATGATGGAGTGTTGAATATGTGGTGGAAGCCTAAAAGAGGTAGGATGTATTGATGAATTAGATAGTGATGTGGACTATGAAGGGGAGGGTGTACACAAGTACCCAATGTTTACAAATGAAGAGATGGGAAAAGGCTTCAAATTCAAATTGGGTATGGAATTTTGTTCGATGAAAGAGTTAAAACAAGCTCTTAAGGAGTACTCGGTACCAAATGGAAGAGAGATTATTTTTCTTAAAAATGGTGACATTAGTACCTATTTATAAACGGGTCAGGTACGAATATCATACTATATGTATCTAAAGGTATTTGTTACTCAACAAAAATTAAAATTAAAATTTAATTTATATTTTATGAAGTTAAATTTAATTAAAATAAAAATTAATCTTATACTTTATTAAATTAAACTTAATTAAAACTACAATTTAATTTATTTTTAATTTTTAATTTTTTTGTAATTTTATAAAATATTTTTTTATTAAATATCCCTGGCTATTCACAAGTACCTGTGAGTTTTAAAAAACTCGCGGATAATTTTTAAACGAGTACCCAATAGGTAACGAGTAAATTTTTTTGTTGTGGGTCGGGTTGTGGGTAGATACTATATGTGCTCGACCTGATATGTTATCATCCCTAGGTGTGATGTGCTTATGAGTGAGTTATCAGGACCATTCAATAGCACAATATTATTATGGAATGAATTATGTGTTATTTGATTAGTAGATTTAGTCATTTAAGAGAAAAATTTGCTGCATATTCTGGAGTTATAATGCCTTAGCCAATTAAAAGGATAGATAGGGAGGTTGAAAAAAGTGGGAATTGGATTATTGTTTGGATTGGAGATGGTATATTTGAAGTGACTCAAGGATTTACAATGGATAAATTTGTTGTTGACCTAACAAACCATAGGTGTTCATGCTATTTTTGGGATTTAGTAGGAATACCTTGTAGACATGTCATTATTGCAATTAATTACAAATTAGAACAACATCAAGATTATCTGCATCCACTTTATAAAAGAGAAGCCTATGAAGCTTGTTATGGGCCATAAATTTCACTCATTAATGGACAATAATTATGGCCAAAGACAAATGCAACCCCACTACTTCCTCCAACATATAAGGCTCCTTCAAGGAGCCTAAGAAACTAAGAAGAAGAGTGGCTAATGAAAACATAAGTCATTCCATTATAGTTAAGATGATGTGCAATAAATGTAACCAATATAGACACAACATTGGAGGTTGTAGAACTGCAAAAACCAACAAGATAACAAATGCATACCATTTACATTGTATTTAAAGTTTAATTACATAAATTTAACCTAATCAATGCATATTAATGACAGGGAAAAACCAAAAAAACAAGAATGTTGCAAATGAAGGTAGAAGTGCATTTGGAATGACAAGGAAAATCAGGTTTAGATCTACCACAACCAACACATCACATGTATCTAACAGGGGAGGAAGGAGATCTAAGAAAGTAGGAGCAACTGCAACAGTTTTAGGCTCTCAAGCCAGTTCAAGCAACGCTCCTAGACAGTCCATGTGGAATTTGGATTCTTTGTTGGTTTCTTGTGTTGTCCTTCTATTGTGCCTTCAAAATACTTTGATGACCATTGATTTTGAAAATTTAAAATATATTAAAAAGATATTTAAAATACCAACATAGTATATTTTTAGTACTCAACAGAAGACAACACCAAAAAACTCAGTAGAGAATCTGGACTCGTCCATGTGACCTATTTTAAGACTTATGTTGTTTTGTTGTTGTCAAGGACAATGGACCTTTAATTTGAATTGTAATTTTTTAGAGCTGTGTTATTTTGTTGTACCCAACTTCGAATCAACTTTTGTATAAACTTTATGGGACAAATATGGTCAACTTGTTTGGACCACTTGTTATCTTTATGACTAAATTAAATATAATATAATATCTTATCTATGATGTTGTTGTTAATATGAACATTTGTGATGTATCAATATGATGAATGAGAATTACAACACAAGTGTTAATACATAAGTTAAATTTGTAAACATATATGTCATTTATTCATGATAACAAAGGGACCAATTACAACTGAAATTAACAACACAAGGACTGATAACAATTAAAACTTACACTGCAAGGACTACTAACAACTCAAACTTACATCACATAGACTACATGCAATTAACTTTAACAACACAAAGAATAATTGATAACATTCATTACACAATGCCCATGAGCAACTACCCCTTACAATTGATCTTCATGACAAATAAAACACAAAATATAATAGTAAACACCCATGATACTAGGAAAAGCCACAACTTAATTTGACCCATTTTTCTTTTTTCCATCAACTTCTTCTTCAACATAGCATTCTTATGAAGAACTTCTGCAACCATTCTTTCATTAACACAAACACTTTCTTCAATTCAACAAAAAAAGTATCTCAAATCTAAACACTAGAAAAACTTTGTTACTTACAATCCAATTTCTACCGATATGATCCTATTTAGGAAAGAGTATGATCGTTTCTGGATTTGAATCCTCAAGAGGCACAGCACGAATAAATCAGAGAAGAACGCGGAATAAGACGGAGATGGAGGACGCCACAATCTAGCAAATTGATAAGTCAAGTGAAGATTCGCCACAAAGATGTTAATCTTTGATAAGAACCAGAGGCCTAAGCCAAGAACAAAGAGAACCCTCTCTTTAATGAAAATCAAATTCAATATATGACTAAAAGTCCTACATTGTTTTTGGTACCTCTATACATAGGCACATAAGTTTAAGAAAACCTGAGAACCTATAAGAGGGCCCAAGCCCAAAACATTAAAACATAAACTAATTTATAAAAGAAAGCCCAAAGCCTAAAGCCCAAAAACATAGAACATAACTAATTTCTAAGAGGAAACCCAAAGTCTAAAAACATAAACTAATTTTCCTAAAAACTATCTTCAAATGTGCTTCAAGCAATGATCTTCATATTCTTTGAATTTCATATTGCTTGTAGCATTAAGAGCCTTGAATAGTTTTGATCTTTCAATCTCTTGCTCCTTGCCCTTGTCATAGGTCCTTTAAATTGTAAAGGTTCATCTTCAAGTTCTTCTTGTATGAAATCTTGGGATAGTCCTCTATCATTTCCTCCTTCTTGAAGAGAATTTGTCCTCAAATTTGTCTCACTTGAAGATTCTTTATCATCTACATCTCCAAAAAAATCTTCCATTGTTCTTCAGGGTAATGGCTTTCAAAAGCAATAACCATTTCCTACTTCCACAAAGTTTTGGTCCTAATTGTGAACATCCATGTTGCGAAGATGAAGATGACAATGTCAAACACTTCAATCCACAACTCTTCCTCATATTTTGAAAGATTCAACAACATAAAACCTTAATCCCAAAATTCTCTACCACCTCTGTTCGTGAAGTATACCCTAAGCACAAATCTTTCCATTCAACAAACTAACCTCCTTTGAAGCCAACCCCTTGGAAGTCTCTATTTCCATACACGGTTTTTGTCACCCTCTATTCCTTACCCTTTACTAATCAATTACAATTGGGACTCAGTAGTGGTTGTCGTGATTACTTGTCACGTTCTTTGTCATTCAATTTCACTAAAGTAAAATATTCCAAAGGGTAAAATGCGCGTTTTGTGATTAGTTTTAGGGAAACAAATTTAAATTAGAAAAACACGTGTCAAAGACGTTTCAGCACACATGTCACACTCTCTCATAATGAGAGTTGAAACGTCGTTTGCCACAAAGGATTTATTTAAAAATACAATGATAAAAAAGTGACAAAGTTTTGACCAGTGACCATTTTCAATTTTCTATAAAACTTCTATGACCAAAAACATATTTTTATCTTTTAAAATTTATATAGCGGTTTACTAATGGTTATAATACATTATAAAAAAATCGTAAAATACTCCCTTGATCCTCTTTTTTAACCAAAATCTCAAATAGGTCTCTAAAATTTTATTAGTCTCAATTAGGTCCATATTTTAAAAAATGTATAACAATTAGGCCATTTCCATTAGTATAATACTAACAATGTTCACTATATGTCACGTGTCAACTCCTCATTTTTTATTTTTATTTTTTTAATATTTTAATTTTTAAAATTATTTTTGCCACGTGTTATATCAATGTCGTGCCACATGTCAATTCAGTATGGTGACACGTCTGAAATTCAATTTGGTACATATATTTATTATTTTGATTCCATTTTAATTTTTTTTTTTAAATTTCAATTTCATCTTCTCCAAATTGAGACTAAATTTAACTTTCATATAAATCTTATAATGATATTTTTATTAAAAATGATTGTTCTATTACATATTTTTAACAATATTAAGTTTATCTAAATTTATATTTTACATTAGACATATAAAGTAATTAAATCTATATTTTATATATTTGGCACCTTTAAAAATTTTATATATTTATACAAAGGTTGACATTCTCAAATTTGTTGTTGAAAACATGTAATTATTGTACCATGCGAGCAGATATAAAAGTCACGTGTAACTACTATAAAAGAATAAAAAAATTAATTTAAATTACCTTTTATAAATTATTGTATATATGTGTATTTTAAAATATTATATATTTTGTGTTGGTTCTTTTTTCGGTCATATTATATATATATATA
>Ga0214544_1001289_pt1 | contig 51341 bp, 25 predicted proteins | sample CNSS3metaG_FD_160074 | JGI IMG/M metagenome (GOLD analysis project Ga0214544, IMG submission 160074) | Root nodule microbial communities from cowpea collected in UCLA plant growth center, Los Angeles, California, USA - CNSS3 | ecosystem: Host-associated > Plants > Roots > Nodule | place: USA...
TGATATATATATATATATATATATATATATATATATATATATATATATATATATATATATATATATATATATATATATATATCAGATTTTTTTTAAATAGTTTCCCGTTATTTGTTTAATTGTAATTCAATTTATTATCTTATTGATTATCTCTATTGTAATCTTTTGTATTAGTTTCAAGGTTTGAAACTCTATGATGAAGAGTTTTACAAATTAGATATATATTTTACGTTTTTAGTTATGAAGTTTGTTTTTCTCTTGAGTAAAGTATTTTGTATTGAAATAAGTGAATAAATGTGTGATGAATTTATCAACGTATATTAAAAAAAATCAATTGTTGATGATTTGTTGATAAATTTTAAAAATTTGCACTACAAATGTTATTGGAAAAAGTTATTGACAAAAGTAATAACAATAATTTTGAATAATCAATGAATTTATTACTGACAAATATTTTCTATCAATAATTAAAATTTTATTTGTTAATAAATTTTTTTTATCAGTGACTTTTTCTGTGTAATAAAATTCCTGAATAAATGTTACTTTACCAATATACTTTTTTTTTTCACATATCCGTACATTATTATTTTTTCTTTATATTTCATTAGTTTAAGATTACCGAAAGAATGATTCTGGATTTTCTAGTCATATGTTACACACCTTTTAATATTAAGGATTTTACAATTCTGATTTTTTTTTATCTAAAAGTAATATTTTAACTTAACATAAATAAGAAAAAAATGATCATAATTAAATATCAAATTTTTAAAAACTAAAATTAAAGAAAAATTTATAGATTTTTATGTTTAAAAATTTGATTTAAAATTTAATAACTTTTTACTTAAGTCACTTTTAAAAGAAGTAAGAAAGATAAGTCTTATCTTATAAATAAAAACATAAAAAAATTATTGTCATATTTAAAATAGAAATGATATCACTATGAATGTAATAGAAGATAAATGAATGGATACTTCAAAATATTAAAAATAAGGTTTTAGTTTTTACAAATATTAGTTTGTACATATCCGGTATAATGGGATTTAATTACTTCATTAATGTTCACAGTTTGATTTATAATGATGTTTCTTCATTAGATTTGTTAACTAGTATTCTAAGGATACTAATTAATAATAATTAATATATATCTAATTTTATAAAAGTGTATGGTTAACTGTGATATTAAATAAAATCTTATCTATTAATTATTAATGTAGTTTCATTTTATTTAAAAAATAAAAATGTCCATATATTTAATATTTTATTTAATATTCACTAATAAAAATTAAAAAACAATTAAATAATAAAATAATTATATCTTAATGTTGTTAAAAGTTAAATATAATTAAATATAAAAAAGTTTAAATTAACCAAAATAATCAACAAAAAAAGTGTTCAACATCTACAAAATTTATAAAAAAAAAACAACTAAGTTTTTTCACGAAGATCTTCAAAATTTCAAAGTCCTTGTTTTATATTAGAAAGTTATTGTCTAAAAATTTAAAAGGATATTTTAGTCTTTATAAAATCTATTATATCCATTTATATTATTTTAATTAATATATTTAATTATTTATACTTTTAATGTAAAAATAATGAAACCAATGCATATTAATTATTTCTTAATCAGTGCCCTTATTCTCCTTTCCATTATTACCATTATATAGTCATTGTGATTATTATTTATGGTAAGTTTATTGGTCATTATTTCATAAGGTACTTTGCAACAAACATTATGGACTCAGAAACCCCTATAAAATAATGTTCTCCATGAAATACAAACTCACTCATACTCTCTTATAACTTTCACATATCTTAATCTCTCTCTTAGTTGACTTGAGGATCAAAGAGTCTTTTTTAGGTTAATCTTCTCCTATCAAAAGTTATCAAGACTTACAAAGATCTTTTCGATCTTGCCACATGTTTTGCAAATAAAGTCAGATTCAGGAAAGAACAAATTTTACATATATTTAAATTATTTTATTCATTTTATTGAATTAAAATTTATATTTTGCAGTATTTTTTATTATTTTGTATTAATATGTATATTCTTATACTTTTTATTTGAATTTTAACTATTATTCGAGATATTTAAACTAAGTTAATTTCATTAGAGTAAATTTTGATGATTATGTTGAAAAAAAGGCATGTTTTTATATATATATATATATATATATATATATATATATATATTAAAAAGTAAAATATTATGTTTTTTTAAATGTTAAATATTTTTTTAATCCTTTATTCTTCGTGAGAAATTAAATTTCTTTTCTTAAACATTGAATATTTTTATTTTCAAACTTTATTAATAAATGGATTGTGAACAAACAACATTAAAGATTTATAATTGTGATAAATCTCACATTACTATATATGTGTCCACATGCTGACGTGGAGACATGTATGTCAACACATGACATCGTTATTTGTCACATTAACAAATTTTTAACTTTGTTTGGTAATGAGAATCACATACATTCATTTTTAAAATTAAAAATCAAACTGTATCACGAACAAAATTTAGTCTTGCATCATAGTTTATAACTAAAATCATATTTTACTATTTAAATTTTTTTAAATTTATAACATTTGTAAAAAAAAATTATTTTTAATTATAATTATTTTTATAGTAAAATAAAAAATATTAATCAATATAATCATGATAATAAGAGGTATTCTGAATTAAGATAATGAGACTGTTTTAGTAGGTAATTTAGTTAAGCTATATAGTTATTATTTGATATAAGAAAGTAATTATACACTCACACACACACACACATATATATATATATATATATATATATATATAATATGTTTTCTATTTTAGAATTTAAAGTTACAAGTATGGGTATTATGTGAGAAGAGATACACTCACCATTATTACTATAGGGACCATTGATTCATGAAAGATGGTAATGAAGTTGTTATAAGTTGTATGTGGTACATAAATTTGTTATTTATCTAAGTTTTGAGTTCCACATATTCTTAATTAATTTTATACATTACATTTTTATGCTTTAAATACAACAAATGAGTAGACTGTTTAAAAAAGTGTCTTGTATACCAGAACAAATATGCTATAGAAAATTAGTCTGTTTGATCAATTATAACTTATAACTGATTAAAAAAAAGTTAATTTTTGAAATAATTTATTGTTATAGTCGTTGTCTGAATATATATATCGACATGGGAAGTAATACTTTTTATATCCCTGAATCTAAATTGGTTTTCCAATTATAATGTGAAAACCAATTTTTAACTTATTTAAAATATCTTTTTCTCACCAATACATTCGCATCACATACTGTCACAAAAACAAATAAGACATATTATGTTGTTACTGATTTGATAAAAAAATGTACTTACTTTAACCATATACAAATTGTTGTGACTAAATTCAATTACTCAGTATCAAAATCGCGACATTTTTTTTATTAAGATACCAATTTTAAAGGTATTTATAAAATTGAATTACTAGTGAGATTATATTTGAAAAAAAATAATTAAGTCTTCCTTCTATCCATTAAATTTATTTTTCAATCTTTCTTCTATCACTTCTTCCCTGCGTCATTCTTGGTGACGAAGTGTACCAAAACTAAGTGTTACAGCATTAAAAAAGATAGTAAAATAAATACGTAATAAATAGTTGTTTGTTCAAAAGAATGAAAAGACTTTATGTGCATTAAGGACTTTGCTTCTTTTGTAAACTCCTATGCATGAAAGTTCCTTGTCATGTTGCTTACTTTTTCCCTCTGCACACCATTCTTTGCTTTTGGCCTTGCCTTGTGCAACATTATGAAACTAAAAACATGTGCTATTACTATAAACATTCATTTATTTTTCAACTCTAATTGCCTATGCAACTACCTACTTATTATGTACAATAATATTCTTCCCATGAATCACATATAATATTATCTGCTGAATATTACTTATGTTTTAGTATTAAAGATTTGTATTTCTCAAGTCCCTCGTATTTATAATTAAGTCTCTATTAAATTTTGTTGTGTATTGAAAATTTAAAGTTTTTTTGTATTTTTTAATTGAGTTTCGATAATTCAATTTTTTTTTTCACAAATTGAGTGACATGACTGTTATTTTGTCCCGTCATTTAATTTATTTGTTTTCATGTTAAGAAATATGAACTTATCTTATTAATATAAAATAATATTGTATTAGTATAAAAAGATAAGTATATTTTATTTTTTTCATTGAAAATATGTTAGATAACGATATCAACGTATTATTGAATAATTTTCACATCATCATCTAAAATGAACAAAGGATCATGTTCGTCACCACCGTTGATTGGATTCTTCATCATGTTTTTCGACAGGAAAAAAATTATTCCCGATAACATCCACATTATTACCTATAATATGCAAAAAATTGTCTTAGTTACTGTTGTTGACGAGTCTATTTGTCATGTGTTCTAATAACTTCTATATCACCATTTACAACGATCAAAATATTGTCTTTATTACGACAATTAATGAAACTATTCCTATTATCTAACATATTTTCCATGAAAGTCATAAAAGTCATTCTTTATTTTAGACAAATTATAATATTATTTTATACTAATTACAAAAACCTTATATTTCTTAACCCAGGAAATAAGCATTACCTAAAATATATAAATTTTAAGTGTTAAATAGATAAAAAAACTTTAACAAAGACTCAATTGAAAATATCTAAATTTAAAATGACCTAAAACTTACATAAACCTTTTATTAAGAATCGATTGTGACTATATTTGCAAAGATTTTTGTAATAAATGTCCTAGGTACACAAATTAGGAACATAAAAAGTACATAAAGAATATATGAATACTCTTATTCATTTAATAAAGCTTTTAAATAAGCAGCAAACAACAAGGGAGAGAATAGTAGAGTGAAAATATAGCATCATAATTTGTTTGCCATATCTTTAAGATAAAACAATTATTTTATTGCAAATAAAACCTGACCTCACAGGTTATACCATGTGTTCACATTTACCTTGTAAGAACATCAACCCAATGTTTGACTTCCATCGAGACACTCGGTCCTCTCAACTTTAGAAAAAGATAAAGTTATTTAAATTTAATTATTAAATTATTATTAGGCACGTCAAAAATTAAAGGTTGTGAAAATATATTGAGAATGCTTCTTACCTTCAATCTCACTTTTAATATTTTAACAAGCCTTAAGTAGCAGTGCTTCTTTAAAAAGTACAACTTAATAAAGTAACTTTCAAATTGCTTTCATCCTCAAACTTGTCATGTGGCAATAAAGCATACAGAATTTCATTCAATGGTAAAAAAGCGACTAAGGTCGAAAAACTAACCTAATATGTTAAAAAACTGTACATTTTTACTTGCAGTTAATATACTTGGTAGAAAATCGGTGACTATGCAGTGTCCTTTTCTGCATTAAATGAATACTATCATTTTCCTTATCCTCATGACAGGAAAACGACATAAATTACACCTATACGCTCTACAACTCAACTAACCCTAATCCTCATCAAAACCCGCATCATTCATGTCCACGTCGCCATCGTCATTGTCCTCAGCTTGTGCTTGATCATCAAATGTTCCAGCATTGTTAGGCTGCACATCATTATCCACTGTATCAGTGGGTCCACTCACCTGAGATGGTTCGGCCAACTTTGTTTGCATGGAGGCCAGACTGTCATCACTGAAGAATGATGAATACGGTTGAGAAACCTGCAGATGAAAATTGTTTAGTAAAAAATTTCTTGGTTCCATAATCTAATCAGGAATTTATTAGTATAGATTCAGGTGGACCAACAAACGAATGTTTATGTAGACATCATAGAGAAAAGGAACATGTACTAATGGAGCGTGCAAACTCTGATCAATTAGGCTCAATAAAAATTCTTATTCAATGGATCAAATTCAATGTATTGATACGTATAAATGACTCATCAGTGTTTATACTTTGAATAAACAGTCCCTTTTCTCTGCACTTTCCACTAGCTTGTTCCATTGTTCACTCCTCCTTAATGTTGAGGCAGATCCAACCACCTATATCAACAACATAAAAATGGATGGATATTCAGGTGTATGGACCAAATGAAATCCATGAACTCATCACAATAACCAAAAAGAACATAGTACCAATACTGCTGACTTTGCTCTAGTGATCCCAACATTCATTCGTCGGATGTCTTCCACAAAACCTATGCCTTTATCTTTGCTTGCCCTCACACATGAAAATATTGCAATGTCCTTTTCCCGTCCCTGAAAGAGATAGTAAATTATGATTTATTTCTCCGATTTCTGAAGTTTTTTAAAACTTTAAATTTATAATTTAATCAAGCGAAATTACACAATGAAGGCTCGTCTATGGTGCAGTGCAACAGTTCATAACCACCTGTCTATGCACTCGTAATCTTAGTCTTGTAAATGACAGGTTTATTGTATTTCAAATGGTAAACAATTAAAACCTTATTCAAGTATTTGCATAATTTACTGTTAAATAATCAACAATGAAAGCAAAAATGAACATGAAGGATATCATATGATAAACACTAAGCTAGTTTACCTGGCAACCATCAACAGTACATATATCCACTACTTGCTCAGCTGACGTTCCAAAGATCTCCTCAAAACGTTTTTGGAAGAGTTTGACTTGTTGACTATAGGGTGATATAATTGCAACTTGGTTACCAGATTTGAGTGCCGGGTAAAGTGAAATCAGTTTTTGATACAAGAATAGAACAAAGTCAACTTCCTCAATGTTTATCCATGAACCACTTCCAGATGGCCGAGCCTCTTTTCCCTCGTGTATATCAAAGAAACAGAAGGGGCCAAAGCAGCGGTAATCATGCCATGCCCGTATTGTCCGTGATTTCACCTCATCCCCATCTTGCAATGAGTCTCCATAAAACTCCCTGGAGGGGAAGCTTCTTATCTGTTCGGTCATAACATGATAAAACCCATTCAGAAAAATTCATAGGAAATTTCAAAAAGATCAAAGTAATAAAAAAGAATATAATGCTGAATTTTCTCCAGAGAAAAGTAATAAAAAAGAAAAGCATTGGAGGTACTCAAGGACCAAATACTAATGAGATTAACATAATCCTTATATTTTACCTTGATGAAACACGATAAAACTGATTAAGACAGGTTATATTCTCTGTTATGTGATGCAATCAAATCCTAGGGAAAAAACTTCAGGATTTTAGAAGTGTGTTACACAACAGAATTTGAATCGGACCAGAGTAGTATTTATATTGAAATATAGCAAAAAATAGAGGAGAATTGTCTGTTAAAATGTGGACTTTTAAGAGAAATAAAACTATGAATGGATCAGAATTCCCTTGCAGAATGGTAATTTAGGAAAACAAACCCAAACCCCCTCCCTCCCTATCCTGGGGAAGAACTTCTCTCAGATTCCCTTCTCCCTCCAGCACAATTGCTGCATCTCCACTCTCTTTCTGCCAGCTGCCCTACTTTTCTCTTTCAGCTGGTGCCACTTGATTCCTTTTACACTAGTACACAAGCAGGTCTAATTTACGAGGCACATTTGTCCCTTCTTCTATTCCCTTGACCCCCCTCTTTTTCCATATATACTCGTTGTGGGCCTATTAGTAAACATGGAATATCACATCAAGATCAAATGCTACGAAAAATAGTTTAGGAAGTGTAGAAGTGTAGCCTGGAATATTCTCTAGATATTCCATTTGTAATTCTTCAATTTAAAACATTTTCTGTACGGTTTCTGCTTTATATTCTTCAATTTAAAATATTGCCTAGCTCAGTTTCTTGATTAGGCATCATTAAAAGTCATTCCTTCAAAAGCATAATTCTAATGCACTAAAATTTTGCTAAAAACTCCACCACTATAATACCACTTAAGCAACAGTGACAACATGGCCCCGGTATTTCCCCAGCAGCTAATAAGGCAACTCTTAAGTCTCAACCAATTGATACTTATTTGGCCACACGAAGACGACATGTCAGAGAAATTAATTCTGCAAGATTCTGCTTAACATATGTATTAGAAATAAATTATGGCCTAAGTCAACTCCAAAACCTAATTCAAGGGGGAAAGATTGCCCACACCTTCCGAGCAATATTTAGCCAAATTCCTAGTTAATATAGAACAAGTTAACAGAATGCACCAACCTCAGGATGCATCCGATATTGGGTCTTCAACATTTTAACTGGATAACCAGCCTCCATCAATCTTTCAAATAAGCTTGTTCCATATCTTAAATTCATGAAACAATAAAGCCAAAAACTCATGTGTTAGAAAAAAGAATGGTTTAATGTATTAAAATCATAACCACCACAAAACTAATTGTTTACCCGTGATTCTTAGCAATGTCCGAAATTACAGTTGCTGGAAGTTGAGCTGGATCACCAACCTTCAAAAATGTTGCAACAAAATGTAGCCTCAATAAGGACAACATCGTCAAAATTATTTAAAAAGTCTGTAACCCAACAAGCTTTTAAAAGGGTTCAACAATTGTACAAATATATTTCCACTGACCAAGCCTTTGTCTAACCATTAGTAATTAATAGACATGAATTATCCATCACATTGCTGCTGTATACCATTTCACATTGTTTTGATTAAGAGCTAATATGAATAATGGATTTTCTTTCTTTGCACAAGCTGTCAAAATGCATTTTTTCCTCAAAATTTGTATTTTATACATGATATAGAATATTGTTCACATATATATTATGATAAGTAAAAAGTAAAATAATGTAGAATCCTGTAATGCAAGGATAAGCGATGTAAAGTACCAGAAAAACTTTTTTGCATTGATTGGCTAACGGAACAAGAGTTGCAGGCTCCACCTGTCATAAAGAGTTGAAATAAAATAAGTAACATCGTTCTTCCGTTAGATGTTATTGACAATCTTTAATCTGCTCATTACAAAAATAAGTTATAGAGCAGGAAACTACATAATAATAAACCTTTTCAACTTTCAAAGATTGCCCATTTTCATTGCAATTTAGGAAATAAGATTACAGTTATTAGTCTAGTTTAGTAAATAAATACTGTTCCTAAAGAATCTTGTTACGAAGTTCCTCCTTGTGTATTTGGTTCTACATATTTCGTGTATGATACTTATCAAGTAAAGATAAATTTATCTTGCCCATCGAATTCTCTTCTTGGGTGTTCTTGACTTGGTAGACCACAGTTACTCCATGACAAGTATCCAAGTAGTTGGGAAACCTACTTTCAAAAGAACCAAACAGTTAAATACTCCACCAAGTTGTACTGCTCAATGTGAGACTTAGGCGCCATATACTACCAAGTTCCCACAAAGCGCCATTCCTCAGAGTTGACATCTTGGTGACTTTCTGTATGACACTTCACTAAACTCCTATATTGGTCAGGACCTCTAATCGTCAGAATTTTGTGTAGGTAACCCTTTTTGAGACACCAACAACTAGGTCTGATCTGATGCCAATTGACAAGGACCTAAGAACTTGAGGAACTCATTCTCAAAAGTCAGACATCAAAGGGGCAAAAGCAAACACTTGAATACTTCACCATGCATCCCATATTGCAGCCTGATGTGGGATTTAGGCGCCCATAACACCCAAGTTCCCATTGCTCTACTACAAATTGATTCTTTCGTTCCTTTAATGTCGCATTTTTCAAGGAAATGTCTTTCTTCACTACCCAACAGAAACCAAATTCAAAATGTTACCACTGCCATATCTAAGCAATCCTATCTTTCATCCGCAACTTTTGAATTCTCAAAAATCAACAACCTATTTCCAACCACAGCAGCCGTCCTTTGCCACTCATTTCTTATCAGTGTCCTTATCAGATGCCTCCAGAATTTTCTCATGTTATATAGTGATTAATCCCCTGCTCTAGTGTCTTCAACTATTCTAGTCCCATCTTAATCTTCCACTGGCTTACCTACTGTGGTTTGTAATTGTATTAATTCTACCTTTAATCTCCACCCCATTTATAATTATTAGATAACTTCATCAGATACCATTTTTTTTTTGCAATTTCCTTTCGTGATAAGGTGGATCCCTTATACTTCAAATAAATTTTAATTTTACTCTTTTATAAAAATAGAAAAGCTAAGCGTTACACCAAAATGAGTGATTGACTGTTAAATGATACCAAAACCCACAAGTTCCAAACAACCAGGAAGATTGTTATGATACTAAACTGTAGATGAAGAACTGATTCAATTTCACTTTCTACTTCAAATTTAATGAATTTGATGTTAAACACTTTCCATATTCCAATGCAGAAAACAAGCATGTTTTAGCTTGCCGGAGGATCTGAGTAATGATACAAGTGGAATCCCCAGAACAAGGAAAATTCTTCGGAACACTGTCCCATTAAAAAACTTCACTAAAGAAAAAGAGGCCCTCTCAAGTGACCACAACTTTTAGGGATTTCAGATATACTTCAGACTTTAGACTTAGTCCTCAGTTGCTTATTTACTCCAAGAGGCTAAAAATTGTATTCCAGCCCCAAAATATTTGAAAACTCATTATAATCTAAAAGTGTTTCTATCTTTTACCTCAGCTTAAGCTTTCCTGATAGTTGGTTCATGGGATATTATCAATCTCTATGATCATATGGTCTAGATTTCAATCCTTTCCTCCCTATTATTTTCTAATGAAAAGTTATATTCTAGCACAATACAGCTGGGTCTGTGCATTATTCACAGTTCAAGCCCAAAGGAGTCCAGTGTGGGCAAGTAAGAGATACAAAGATTTAAAATATAAAATAATTTTTATGTCTTCACATGATAGCTTAAGTTTCAGGGATTATTGGTCATGAAATTTATTCCATCTGCTACTGCAATTAAAAAATAAATAAAAATTAGTTGCTGGAATATTTTGAGGCACCTCGGCAACTTCTTAAGATCAAACTTTGTAAAGTTAGTTTATATTATAAGCAATATTAAAAGTGACTCAACAACTAAGAAGATTTGACACTTACAGCCTGTGCTGCTTCATCTATAATCACAACATCAAATCCACGATTTAGTTTACTGAAAACATGGGAACCACTAAAGCTGAGAGTTGAGAACACCTGCAAAGCACACAGAAAATACTATGAAAATCAGATTGCTTTTGCTTGTGCATTCAACATAAAGTGTGGGTATACATACAATAGTGGCCTCGTCTAAAATTGCAGCTCGGATACTGTCATCATTACTTCCTGCAGTACTCTGCTTATTGGTGGATGATTTATTGGCACCAGAGCGTTTTTGTTTCATCTGCATATGAAAGTTTCAACCTTTAAATTCAACCCAATCACACTTTAAGTATATTAATAATACAGATTGCAATACAAACAGCAATCTTGTAAGTAATGCTTAGACTACCAATTCAGTAGTTAGAATACTGTGAAATTGGTAGGTATGAACCAAATACAAGAATATCTATTATGCTCAAAATTTATTTTCTTTAAGAACATTATTCCAAAAAAGGTGTATAAAATGATCACCATATCATCGATGATTGGTACACATCATAAATAAAGCCATGACAGATGCACATGTTTTGGGCTTGAAATCTACATACAAATGTGTTTTCAGTAATAACATTGTATGACTAGATGACCCAATTATAAGATATATGAAGCCTGGACATGAAGGTAAATTATTTCATTGATCAGAGATCCTTGCCCACAAATGTTGGTAAAGTTTCAGTTCCGTGAAGAGTGATGAAGCTTCAACATCTTCAAGTGCCAATACAGCTTACACATAGTTCTCAATATTGAGTTAAGATACATTGCAAGGATACCTATTGATCAAAAGCATGCAAAATAATGCAGGTTTGTCAATATTAAATTTAGCATACTATCGATCCTTTTGTGGACAAAGACAAACTACCTGCTTTTCAGGGATCTAGGCCATCAGATCATAAATGACATTATGCAAACAAGGATCCAGAATATGGACAAAGAAGAGGAGGTTCTATTAGACTTCTCTTTTCCATTGCAGCTATTCACTTTGGACTCTGTTTCAACTTGACATAAAAAATACAACATGGTGATCTTCATGAAGTCTACATGGAGCATGCTCTTGGATTTGTTGCTTAGGAAAAGTCATCTAATATTATGTGTTTACGCAGGTCCCTATATGATCTCAAGCAATCACTATGTGCATGGTTTGGGTGTTTCCAAACTGTCATCCAACAATTTGGAATGATATGAAGTGGTGCTAATCATTCTCTATTTTATCTTCATTCTCTCCAAGGATGTATTTATTTCATTGTACACGTGGACAATACTAACATCACATGTCGTAATAATAAGGGTATTATACAACTAAAACACTATCTTGCTCAAAAGTTCAATACAATATCCTGGACACCTGAGATATTTCCTTGCTATAGAAGTTGCACAATCCAAGGATGGTTTTGGTCATATCTCAGAAAATTTGCTTTGACATTCTAGAAGAAATGCTATGCCTGCGGACATAACAATGGATTAAGGTATCAACTTGTACCCAACTAAGGATAACCATATTCTGATCCTAGGTTTGGTATGCTAAAGTACCTCCCTGTGACTCGTCTAGGTTTGCTTTTACAATGAGCGTAGTAAGTCAATTTTTAAACTCTCCTTGTCAAGACCATTGAGATGTCATCATACGGATCCTAAAGTATATTAAGAATCCTCACAGCAAAGCCTCATTTTTTAAGATAAGTGAAATACTCAAATTGTTAGGTATCCTAGCACCAACTAGGCAGGGTCACCAAGCGACACTTCAGGGTATTGTGTCCTTACTGAAATAATTTAACATGTTGAAAAATGAGAAACAAAATGTTGTGATAAGATCTGGAGAAGCATAATACATGGCAATGACAATAGTCAAAGAGCTTATATTAGAAGAAAGTTCTGAAATGCACCTTATATGCGTCAACTAGGTAGCAAGGCACATTACCTATAATTCAATCTTTCATGAGAGGACCAAACCATATTGAGGCGGATTGTCTTTTCATAAGAGAAGAATTAGAGTCTGAAGACATCACCGCTAGGTTTGTCAATTTTAGTGAACAATTAGTTGACATATTTACCAAGTTGCTAAGAGGACCAAGTATATTTGCAAAAAGCTAATCATCTATGATTGTATGCTCCAACTTGAGAGGGAATGTTATCATTATAGAAATAAGGAACAAATCCTAAATAATCAAGCATATATAGATTATATATACATATTGTTGGAAACATTTTTACTTATTCCCATATCATATCTTTATTATTAGAGGATGTAAAATCTCTTCTATTTATTGTAATGATTCTTTTTTCTCAATATAAATATAATATTTGTGTTGTCTTAGAAACACACAGTTTGAATTCAATCTCAATCTTTCCTATAGTTTAATAGGAAGGATGGTTAGAAGCTTAAGTAATCTAAAATGAAATGAAGTATAACCTCCTTCACAGGTTCCAGTAACACATCCACCAGCATTATTAACTCTAAAGAATCAATGTTTTGTTAGGAACAAATTTTGGAGCCTTTTCATCTAACTTCATGTCACTCATTATATCAAGACTGTTCATTCATTTCAGGAGAATGTCAGCATCACCCTTAGGGTTGAATATTAACATCTAAAAGTGGTGGTAAGTTTTTATTGAAAAAGAAAAAATCATTATGTTTTATACTTTTGATCTACAAATGTTTTCTTTATCAAGAAAAATACCACTTTTAGATGCACAAATCAGTCGGTCCCAAACGTTGATGTTAATAAAACTGTTAAATTAATAGCTAAGCTCCCCTCCAGATCTGCCGAGGCATAATCATGGCATTATAACAAAAGTTTACAGTAGTGATATGAAAGATTATATAATGATGGTGGCAGCATAGCTAATTGAAACACATTTGGTCTAATATTCCACGTACAAGTTCATCCAGAGAAACAGCCTTGATAGAATGATGTGCTTTGAGACCAATCCGTACAATTTTAGGGCAATAAACACGGTCATTTTCATCATGTACACCTAAGAACATCCATGAATAAAAATTCAAAAATAAATATGCAATCATGATAATAGAATACGAAATTGTTAAACGAAAAGACAAAAAGTAAACAGGGAATGTAAGAAAAAAAAACAAGAATTGGTAGGTCGAGTTCAGTCTGCTTGTAATATGAAATAGTTACACCCCGCCCCCCACCCCTCAAAAACACAAAACCAAGAGGGTCAAAATCATGGCAAGGGAATGAATGCAAAAAGAAAAACTCTTTTTCCCGAACAAATGCATTGAAGAAACTTAATACCTCCACTGAGAACCCTCAACACAATCTCATCAAGGGCAGAGTTTGATGGGGCGCAAACTAACACTCTTACACGGTACTTACGACTTGAAGTTACAGCTTCAGGTTTCTGATAAAACCCATCATTAGAGATGTTATTTTGCAAGATCAACAATTTTAACCAATGAAAGGAGTACTTACTAGTTCATTTCCAGTAGTTGGGTAAAAGCCATCATCACCATCTTTTGGCATCAGACTATCCCTTGGATTAACACTACTAAGCCATGGAGACGCTAGTCCCCAATGTCTTCGTCTGCCATAGGAAAAGGGAAAAGAAAATAAAATTTTCTATCATGATGGAATATGAAAAGTGCATTCTGCTAACACTTGAATAAATAAGATGGACATCAGTGTATTCAACCTAAACTGTGATTGGTGTATATATACAAAGGTTACAAAAAGAGGCAACACAAGCTTGGTATGTAGATATAAAAAAAATAATAAAATAACATTACATTTCAACACTAATAATGCTAGTATAAAAACCATCTTCGGTTTATTTTAATTGATCTTGGGACAGAAGTGGTCACCATCCCAAGGTAATTTTGCAAGATATGTACTTTGAAACTAAATATTACAAGGCTCTTGTTCAATATCATCTAACCAAACCAAATTATTCTGAATTCGGCAAAAAAAAAGGGTGAAAGAGGGAGCCAACATGCAAGAGATACTATAGAGGTTAAAATCAACTTTATCAGTTTGGAAGGGTACTCTGCTATTGACCTGCATACATAATCTCAGCTAAATAAACTGACTTATGTGACTAATACTCCAATCATCTAGAATTGTACTTTAATTAAAATAACTTCTTGAAAACATCCTCAAGAATATTCTAATCAAAATACTTTACTTGGACCTTGGAGAATTATAAAGTACAGTTAAGCCAGTAGGTTCTCTCTCCCTTATCATACTTCAACAACACAAATGTCAAATAAGTAATCATCTAGATCTCTTACTTCTATTAGCCAAAGCCCAAAAACCGTCAGAACCTTTAAACAATTTTCCCAGCTTCTTACGATGTTGATGTAAAGTTAAACCAAACTAAAGTGAAGAGAAACCAAGGAAAAGTGCACTTAACTTGAATTACAGCTATTTTCTTTATGATATAATACAAAAATCAAAGTTTATCCTTATTGTTGCACTTCTACTTGATTCACAACATTTGTTTATGAACTACTTGAAGGTAGGCATGGCAAGAGAGCAAGCATGCATAACACAAAGCAAGAAGAGACTAATATGGAACATAACAGGTAAGGATTATAAAAGATGGTCGATATGGGGAATTAAAAGAAATATCATGCCAGAATCACGGGAAATAACCAACATCCGTGGCAAGAAGTTTTCTTAACCAAGTAAAGTGTAAATATTCTCAAAGCAAATCTTACTTCTCCTCAGTAGGTAATTGTGGTCCCTGCCTTAGCTCATAGGTCCTGCTTCCAAAAAGAAAAATATCAATAAACATATGTATGAATAAAGAGAAAGAAAGATTAAGCATAAACATGACCATAAATTGCTTGGTGGAAGCAAAATTTGCTTCAAAATCTCACTTCTACCAGGCACACCTCTTAACACAATGCTTTGCTGAAGACAACAATTGAAACAAAAAACTGAATTTTTAGAAATAGAAGACTGCAGACATATACTAAATATTGTGCTTACTTAGAATGCACTCTTGTAGGAGTTGCATGCAAAATAGTACTTAGAATCCCAAGTATGGTCTGAGTCTTCCCAGTCCCTGGGGGCCCCTGAAAGGAGTTGGTTAGGCTCGATTAAAAAATTTTTTATAATAAAAAAAGCTACCTTGTATTGATAAAAACCCAGATGTCTCACAGGCATTTTGCAAGAGGATAGTTGAACAAATAAGATTGATAGAAAAACAGTGTATATTCTTTCACTGTTGTGCTTCATAATGATATAAATATATATATATATATATATATATATATATATATATATATAATGCAAAAAGAGGCAAGACACTTGCCTAAAACCCTAACCCTAAAGCTGGGTACTCAAAGGAAATATTAATAAAACATTATATTTCAATACTCGATATATGACCTTACTGTGTTCGTGCATCTGAGGTTTGAAGACTAAAACATACATGAACCTTTTCTCAAACCTTATAGGAGTGAGTGGACCCAAGGAGGTGAGACAAATTGACTTAGAAAGAGTAGATTAAAGCCAAAACAAGTAGCATTTGGTCCTGAACTTCTCACACTTCATACTTTGGATTAACATGATCAAGTGTAAAATCATCTTCAATGAGATAGCGACATAGAACCACAGAGTTCACAACAAATCATCATAGCTCATGCGATTTTATCACCGGTTCAACATGTTGCCGCAATGAAGATAATTTGAGTCATCAAACTTTTCAACAGTAGAGGTTTAGAAGGATTGCAATGCAAGCCATACAAAACAGATGAAGATGTCATGAAGAGAAATTTGTGAGATGAAAAAAGTCACAAATAAACTCATGATAGCTGTGAGGAGAGATTAGAGAGAAGGAAATTGCAAAGAGGTCATGCCGAGGAACCCTAAATTCGGAGGAGACGAAAGGTAAAAAAATTAGCTCTAGATACCATGCTGAAGAAATTTAATGATACAAACAAACTGAGCTGTTTATTGTTTTCATACTTCTGAAATAAGAAGTTTACAAGATTATTTATATGCAACTGCTTGCAACAAATCTATAGTTAGTATAGCTGACAGCTGTAGAAGCTAACAGCTGTAACAGAGAATCATACCAAATATAACTAATTATTCACTCTAACAAAACCAATTCAAGTAGTCTAATTGGTTATTCTTTTTGTTACATAAAGTTAAAAGAAAAATATGCTCAGGCCTTTTGGAGGTCAGAAAGAAAACACAACTAAATCAAAGGCAAACTGGCTATGAAAAAAGTTTCAAATTAGCAGTTCTTCGAAATAAATTACCCTAATTCCCAACTTTAACAAACAAGTCTTCTCATAAAAATAATTCAGCATAACTGATAAAAGAAAAGGGAAATATGAAAAAAACAATAAAAGAATTTTAGAACAGAAAAAAGCCAAAAAGAGACCTACCTGTATCAGGACAAAGGCTTTTGATGATAGACCAGCCTGGAACAGAAATAAATAAAGGTTACAAGAGCTTTACATCTTATTAAGGAATGAAAACTACTAACAATCTTCACTTTCTTATCAAGATTCTATGGTCAGTTTTTCTAATCTTCGTTGTTTGACTTTTTAACTTATTATGATGACATATGTTGCAGTGTAGATTTTTCTAACAATTGTGCATGCTTGAATATGCTTTAAACTAAAGGGACCTAGCTAAACTATTATGCTTCGACTTACAAAAACTAACTTTGAGAAAGAAGAATTTGTTCAGACATTATAAACGTAACATAGCTTTTAAATTTTTAAAAGATCGTTCAAAAGGGTTCATCAACAAAAACACGTTATCTTCCAAAAGAGTGCTAAGAATTTCATAAAACAAATGAAAATGATAAAGAATTTATAAAGATGGGAAGATAAAGGTGTGATTTAAGTTTATTGTTTTACGGTTCATTTGAAATTAGATGTTAGGTAGTTTATTTTGGATGTCATTTGCTCCTACATTTCTTTTCTGACTCCTATATCAAAACCAAAAGAAATTAAGATGAGATTGAAATTGGAAAAAGCCAAGCCTTTAACAAGTACAGAAGAAAAGAAACATGGAAAACAAGGAGCATTTTCAAATCCAAACTTGAAAATATGCCCCCTCTTGTCATAATCCAACATTTATTCTTTCCAAAATATATATCAGTAACATAAAAAAATGAAAAAACCATTGGATTGGTTAAAAGAAGAAGAAAGACAAAAAAAAAACCTGAGTTGATGAACAAGTTTTAGCTTTATTTACTTTATTGAACTTCTAAAATAAAAAAACTTACTGTAATGGCCTCACGTTGGAACTCATTAAAAGTATTTTCAACATATTCCTTCAACGGTGTTGGGATTTTCCATCCCTCGACTTCTGGGCCAATATCTTCTCCAGCTGCACTTAATATTAAATCCTTGTATGGGAGACAGCCTAATGTTCGAATAGCCAAATATTCACGAGCAATAGTAGATAAGCTGCATAGCTGCATGATTTTCACATTGGATCAAAGGCAAAACTAATTTAAAAGAAAATGTCTTCTGTTAAGAAAAAAAAATCTGAAAACCTTTAGGTTTCTTTTATAAATTAATAATACAATTAATCAAGGAAGGAAGCCTCCACACGAAACACACACAATGTTGATATCACTAGAAGTACATGATAGAACAAGTTACCTTCATAAAATATAACTGTCTTTCTGTCTCGCATACATGAGATCGCATGTTAAACAGCCTAGAGCAAGATTTGACATCATCTGTATTATATTTTAAGAACTCCCCAGCAAGATAGAGTCTAACTCGAACAAGTCGGGTATCAAAAAATTTCCGGACATGTTCCACCAAAGCAAATGCATAAGCAGTTGGTAATCTTTTGTCATCCACAAACTGCAACGACAAATACAGACAAGCAATCAATTCAAATTCGAATAGGCAAACAATTCAAAGCCCAAAACACATAACTTGTTATCACTGGTAGTACCTTATCTTTCGAAAGCAGCAAAAGATCATTCTGTGATATTGATTCTCCCTCATTAATTTCACACGGAAATTCTATAAAATGAAAGTCATCTGCCTCACTCCAACTTTTTACCACCCCCAATTTCCAATCAGTCACTGTGGTCAGGCAAACAAAAAAAAAAAATCTTAAGAAAAGAGACCCTTCAAACTTCTATTTTGGTCCCTAGGGTATCCCAGAAAAGTGCTAGAGACTAATCCAAAGATTTATTAAGTCTCTCGTAACCGACAGCTAAAAAGACTAATCCAAAAGTCTATTAAAAGGGCAAGTCTCTCTTAATAGATACTCTCCCATTAACACAGACCTAGGATCGGACCTTTGATTATGTGCTTCAGAAGTAGATTCATTTGTCAACCATACCACACTACGTTGGTTGACGCTTCTAACTTTAAAACATGAAAAGCAAACCCATTATTATTTAAATTGAAGCGAGAAAGGGAGAACCGCAACTTAGACAAGGCTTTAACAGTCCTCTGACTAATGCTACAAAGTCACTACCACCCAACTAACAAGAATAGTATAGAAAGGGCTAAAGACCTTAGACAAACGCTATTAACAACTGCGCTACATTGCTACTGCAAGAATAATAATCTTCTCAAAAAACGAAAAAATAATTGAAATTAAAGATACCCTCTTCCTCCTCTTTCTGCTTAATGATCTGGGATTTGGCTTCTTCAAAGATGAGCGGTTCGTAAGTTTCAATATAGTCATCAACGTCTTTGTACCGGTTCTTCACCTTCACGAGTGTCGACTTCGCAATCCCTTTCTTCTCGTTGTTCTTCTGCTTCTGAAAACACCATATTCCAAAAGACATTAGGAATGCAAAATTAAAAAGAAAAAAACACAGAAACAAAAGAAAAAATAGTAAGGAATGAAGTGAATTGCCTTGGATTCCTTAAGAAGAGCAAAGTAGTCCCAACTAAGAATAATCTGGTAGAAGCGGCGGATTACGGATTCTTCCTGAAGCTGTTCCTTCTCCACTGCCATAACAACCGATGGAGGGAAAAGGGAAGCAAACCTCCAACTCTAGTGGAACTACCGGCTCCCCCTAGTGTGTCCACGTTTTCTATACTAATATATCATATACCTCTGTCAGTTTTAGATAGCAAAGAAAACTGTCACTGCAACTGTCCACGTTTTACAGAAGCACTCTTTTACACAAACAAATACAACCTTGTTAATGTTGCCGGCAATAGGGGTCACGACGTCGCTGTCGCCGTCTTCGTCTTCCTCCGTGGGTCACGCCGTCGCTGTTCAGTTGACGGAGATGCGAAGTGGGAGAGAAGGGGCGGGAGAAGTGGGAGAGTAGGGTTGATCGTTGTTGGTGTTCCGTGGGTCACCTCGCCGCCGTCTCCGTCTTCCTCCGTTGGTCACGTCGCCGTGTAGTGCGTTTGCCTCTCTGCCTGTGTGTGTGGTTGGTTTCTGAAAAACGAGTTAGGGAAAGAAAGGAAAGGAAGCTGCCAACACTCACGGTCCAGCCAACCCAATTTTTTTTACACTAACGGGTTACGGGTGCGGTCAACCCGTGCTACAACCCAACGGGTTGACGGCAAGGCTGGCCAGATTAAAAGAGACCATGGGTTAAAGATCCTGATCCAATTCGTTTCTTTCCTAACAAGTTGATGGGCTAACCGTTGGGGTCAGTCCGAATAATTATCTGTAATCTGTAATTAAATATTATCTATATATATAATATTTTTTATCTGTAATTATTATTTTATTTTATTTTTATAATATATTTATTTATTAAATTTTAAAAAATTAATAATTGCTTTTAAATATTTTTTTATAAAATATGTTTTTTTACTTTTTTATTCAAATAATTATATTCTCATCTTTTATTCATTCATTCATTTTGTTTTTAATAAATATAAATTTATTTTATATAATAACTTAATAATACTATTAATATAATATATATATATATATATATATATATTTAAAAACATAATAACGTCTGTTTATATCAGTAAAAATAATAAAAATGTAACTTTTATTTATTTTATAGGTTTTTATTATAAATAATTATTTTAATATTTAAAATAATGAATACATTTAAAAAATAGACCATTTAAAGTGAAATTGAAAAGAAAATTATTTTAATTTTAAAAAGACTATTTATTAAGAGTGAAACTGAATATCAAAAGAATATTCTTTTTATATAAAGGTAAAGATGGTATAAATAATTACACTTTAAAATAAAATAAAAATATTTTATAAAATACTAATCTATATCTTAAATTATTATTATTATAAATTAACTTCAGTTTTAAAAATATAAATTATATTTCTAACTTTTTGAAATTGACTAATTGATTTGTTAACATACAAAACTGAATTAAATAAAAATGTTAAGGGGTTAAATATGTTTTGATTCCTGAAATTTAAGTGAAATTTGGAATTTGTCTCTTTGAAATTTTTGACCAATTTAGTCCTACATCTTTGGAAATGCGTGGATTTAGTTCTTTTAACCGGATTTTATTAAGTTTATCTGACGTTTTAAACACGTTTCATTATAGTATTTGAATTGTTTACATCATTTGACCCATTTTCTCTTCAATGCTAACTTAAATATTATTATAAAACGCATTTGAAACTTCAAATAAACTTACCAAAATTTGATAAAATGACTAAATTCACCTATTTCTAAAGATGAAAAACTAAATTGGTCAAACATTTCGATGAGGAACTAATTCTAAATTTCACTGAAACATGAGGGATAAAAACATATTTAACCCAAATATTAAAATGTATTGAAAATACAAATTAGACTCACTCAACATGTATTTTGTTATATATGTTATCATTTCATTTGATAATTTCCTTTTTTAATTGAATAATTTATTATTTTAATAAATAATAAAATTTCTTAAAAATAACAACTATATAATTTTTTTAATATTAATTTTACAAAATTACACATATTTTAAATTATAACATTTTTTATTTTTAATTAATTATTTATAAAAGTAACCAATTATATAATTATATACATGTTTTAATGTAATAAGAATATGAATAATGAATTTAAAAGGTTGTTAATAACCGTCATGTCATGTTTAGTTATTTTTAATGGATTATCTTTGTTGAGAGCAGGGATCTCAATACGGTGGATAGGTACGGTAGTAGTTTTTGCGCACTTTATCCGCTAAATAAATATTTGTTTTGTACTCGTCTTTATATTACTACAGGTATTCATATATTATTTTAATATTCACAGATATTTATGGGTATCCATGGGTATTTACAAAAATAAAGTAAATATTTAATAACACATTCTAACCATAAATTCAAATAAAATATAATATATAGCATTTATAAATTTCAAACAAAGTCCAAATGACCCATTTAAATACTGTTCATTGACAATTTACAAGAAATAGAGATTTTGTAAAATCAATTGATAAAAGATAATTCATTCAAAATCAATGGGTTAATATTTTAATCATGTTTTTTTTTAAATTTAAATTAGAGTATAATGGGTGGGTACAGGTATCCACGGGTACAAATACTACGATACTCGTGCCCCGTTAGCGTGTGGTTATAAAAAATACATGTACCTGTTACCTACGAGTATTTATTTACAATATTTAATTCTTACTCGTTGCAAGTTTACGAGTATTTATTTACAATATTTAATTCTTACTCGTTGCAAGTTTGATCTGGGAATACCCGCGAGTACAATTTTTTTGACATCTCTAGTTGAGAACCATTTTAATTGTAAATATAGATTTGATTAATCCATGTTTCTAATTGATAATGATTTATTTGATAATTTTTGCTTTAGTGTTTACAAATGTAGAAAAAATATTTTGCTAAGATTTGATACATTTATTTGTTTTTTAATTTTTTAATTGTAATAAATTGATACAATTATACTTTAGAATAAATTATGTTTATGGTTTATATTTCCTATGATACTATTTTATTTTAGGTTTGGTTCGTAAATATTTTTGTACTCATCAGAGAAGAGAGAACTCCTTTACAATGCACTCTGCCTCACACTCGCACAAGAACCTCGAACCCTAGCCTCTCAATGTTTCTCACTCGCGCACACTCTAGGGCTCCCCTACCAAACCTAATAGCTGCCCTTAAAAAATCCTCTTCAGAAAAACTCAAAAACGTGAAATGACCTAAACATTTCCTCCTTTGAGTCAGATCAGAATCGTGACTCCTTGCGCCAATGATTTTTCATCCTTGATCAGCCTTGATCTTTTCATTGTTTGTTCATTTCTAATCAGCCATAAATTTCTCTCCATCTTGATCTCTCAATCTTTGAACCTCCATCACACATTGTCGTGCATCAACCTTTCTATTGGATTATACCACTCTCGCATTTGTGCTTAAAGTCATTAGGAATAGGATTTGAGTAATCTTGTGAGTTGATTTTAACTTGAATTTGTAATTGAGATATTTGTGAATGCCTGTGAGTGAAGTGAATGAAATCTAGTCTTGACAATTGTATATACTATACGTTAAATTTCTTTTGCACACCAACTGTTTGATAAAATACCAAAAAGAGTTTCTTAGTGTTTTTGTGAACTTTGTTGTCTAATTGAGTTTTGAATTGTGGGAGTTGTCATGTGTTGCACAAGTCCTTGTTAAGAGAACAATATTTATTACTTGCCAGTGTGATCGGTGCACTTATTGTTTTCCACTAACACCATGTCATGCTTAATGGTAATGCACAAAGTTTAAAGATTGATGCCCAAATGCATCATTTTGATGTTCATGTTGGTATATGGGTGTTAGACAACAATGTATCTTCCCCTTTACAATATAAGCCACCTTACTATAAACTTGAGACTATAGAGCTTGTTGATGAGGTCTTATTGTCTCATCATCTTGTTCAAAAACGTTGAGTACCTATAGTAACATCTTCCTCTAATCCCTTAATATCTACAGCAAATGAGATATAATGAAGGGGATGCCCTTCAAAACATGGAAGATAAAGAACGTGGACAACTTAAAAACATGGAATATTACATTAATGTTTATGGAATATCACCTTGTCGCATGTTTTTTGGCCATTTATTCATTTCATTAGACATTAGGTGGTACAATATCAACTTTCCAAGTAGTTCTTTTGAGAAGTTGTTCTTATACAAAGTCTTCTCTATAGTACCCTTAACATGGTACCTGTGGTCCAAGTCCTTGTAATAATAGTGTATTATTCACTCTCATGGTGCAACTAAGGAACTCAGGTTAGATGTTTCACTTCCTGAAGAACCTTCTAAGCAATCATAACATTATGATAATTGTTATGGTTCCTTTTGAAAAAGTATCCTTGAATCCATATCGAGTGAGAATCGTTGTGATGGAGGACTATCCATGAAAGGATTTGGGCCTATAAGAAGGTCCATGACTAAGAAGATTGAATAATAAGAAGATATAGTTAAAAAGATTATACTTGTTTGGAAAGTAGAATATTAAAATGTCTTCTTCTTAGCTTTGTAAAATTTGTATAGGATGAAAAAAATTGTAAATTTTTTTAGTTTTCTTTTAGTATATTAGTAAACAATTTTAAGCTTTAAAATTGGGAAACCATGACTAACCAAGCTAATCCACCTAGGGAGCATGAAGGTGTCACACAAATGTATAAATGAGCAAGGAAAGCACCCCTTACATAGGAAGTTTGCCTTGCAAGGTTTTTTAGAAGTTTGACTTTAAATTCTATTTAGAATCTTGCCTTGCAAATAGAGCTGTCAAAACGGGTAATCCAGCCCGACTCGGCTCAACTCACCACGGGTTGATGATTTAGTGAGCCAACTCAACTCGGCTCACTTTTTAGCGAGCCAAAAAAATTTGAACTCAATCTAGTCCACCATGGGTTAGCCGGTTAAACGAGTTGGCTCACGGGTTCACTTAACTAAAAAAATACAAATTTTTTTATTTTTTTTCAGTCAAAACTAAATTCTAATAATTAAAATCTAAATAAACTTTAATACAATCCAAATACAAACCAAAAAAAAATACATATTATTTATGTGTTGGCTAAAAAAACAACCTAGCATGACCCAAATGTAAAGCCTAACCCATTTTGACAGCTTACTTGCAAGTGTCTTTAAAATCTTGCCTTAACTGCTTAGAAACTTGTCTTGCAAGCTACTTTAGGACTAAACTATCTTGCAAGCTACACGTACATTACATTTGGATTCTATTTGAATTTGAGTTTCATTTAAGTTTAGTACAAGAGAAGATATCTAAATTTATAAATAAATTTCTCTTAAAACCTTGAAAACACTTTGAATGCATAATAAAACTTTAACTTTTCATCAATTTCAAGCTTATCTAAAAGTATTATTAGGTTATTTTTTGAGTTCTTATCCTATTCTTTTTCACTAATGAATGATGGTGAGATGCAACAAGTGACTTTTTACTTCCATTGAAGCCTTCCGCCCCCAAGAAATTTCTTCCACCCTTGAAGCTTGCTTCAATGTAGTTTCCTTTCAGTGGGGAGTAAACAACAAGGAAAAGAAAAGATTATGGAGGAAGAAGACAAGTCAACATTTTGTTAACTTGTTATAATTTTTAATCTATCAGGTTATTATGCCTAGACCACAAGAATTGAGCAACTTGATGTTGACCTAGTGCTTTATATGCACAAAGTTGGTTGTTCTCTAACCATATTGAAAAAAATGAAGGAACACATGGGGATGTCAGTGAGGAGATTGTCATTTTTGAAAGTTGGGTAGGGTTTGCTTGCTTTGGAAGCTTTTTAACAATTACTCTTTCACTGAATGAATGATTGAAAATGTAAATAGTCACAATGGGATATAGTTGAACATGGTTGGATCTATCATGTTAAATAAGGCTTTGATAAGAAACAAACTTCATCAATGTGGTGAAGAAGGTTATTGGCCAAAATAACACAAGAAAAAAAAACAAGGTAAATTTAAAACAAAACAAAACAAAAGATGAATAAGGAAAAAAAAGGAAAAAAATGTCACCTAGGTTTCCAAAAGATAAGTGCATTAAAGATCTACACTTCAATAAATGATAAGATCCTTTATAGGAAAGAGCACATTTGTTTCTGAATTTGATTCCTCCCGTAACAGAAATAAAGAAAATCATATAAGAACGCAATATTAAGACAAAGATGAGGGAGCCACAATCTAGCATATTAATGAGTCAATGAATATTCACCATAAAGATTTCCATATTTGATAAGAACCAAAGTAGGGTGTCGCCACAATCTAGCAAATTGATGAGTCAATGAAGATTCACGATAAAGAATTCAATATTTGATAAGAACTAATGTTCTATAACAAGAACTAAGAGAATCCTCTCTTAAATGAAAACTAATTTAATGGCCAACCAAGGTCTTTACATTTGTTTTTGGCCTAAGTATATATAGACCACAATTGTTTAAGACATTCTAAAAGAAAACCCAAAGATATTATGTCCAAAATAACTTGAAAATTGAAAAAAAAAAACACAAACTTTTCACCCACCGAGTTAAGCTCGCCCAACAACTCGTTGCACGACTACTATACTTGCCCATCAACAATTACACTGTGTTTTAAAAATTAAAAGAAAATACAAATACTTTTAATTGCCTAAAATATTCAATAAATGTGCTCCAAGCCATGATCTTTATGTTCTTTGGAATTCCAAGTTTCATAGATTGTATTGGATTAAGAGAATTTGTCCTCTATCATACCCTCTTTCTTGAAGAGAATTTGTCCTCAAATTCGTACCACTTAAACTTCAGGAGATATTCCTCTATCAAGAAACTATCAAATAAATAAAAGTCCAAGTATCAAATCCACAAAGACTTACTATATAATTATTTAATTATAAGAAAATGATTTATGATATTTTCAAATAAGGGAATAAAAAAATAATATTTCATAAAGTAAAATAAGAAATTTAAAATTGAGATTTTGACTTTTGAATAGATATCAATGTAAAAGACTCAAATGGGTCAAAGAATAAAAGGCTAATTAAATATGTGATGATAAAAGAGAAAAAAATATTTAAGAAATAAAGGGTCAATTAGGAAATTTTAGGTTTTGGAATAAATGAGAAACGACTATTCAAATTATTTAAAATTCAAAAATAACAAAAAAGGATAGTTAAGAATGAGATGATAAACGAGTTGTGGAATATTGAATTCAATGTCCCTTCCCGTGTAATTTCCTCTTCTTTAGGGTAATAAGTTTAATTACGTAGCTAATTCTAGTTAATTCAAGATCCATATAAATTATTTTAATTTACTTAAGGACGACACATTTGATTCCTTGCTGAATGATGTTAAATAATCAACATTAACAACTATGAATTATAGCTAACTTGATAACTCCTACCCTTATTCCTAGTCGTAAGATGTACCACAATTATTACTGAGATCTTAATTTATAAAAATGTTTCCCAAACACAACTAAAATTATGAAATAATGATCTAGTTAACCTGGTCGAACAACCATGAAAAATAACGTAAAAATAACTGATCAAAGAGCGAAATTATGTTGAAAAAAAGAAGATAAATTATATGAGTCGAGTAGTTATGTGAACCTCAAACAACAAGGTGTTTAGCTACTCATAACTATGGATGACAATGGGCGGGATGACAATGGGCGGGTCGAGCACAAATAGTGCCTACCTGCTACCTGACCCGCAAAAAAAATCGTACATATTACCCACTCCGTTACACGTTGGATTCCCGCATAAAAAATACATGCGAATGTTTTTCCACCCACAGGTACCCGTTGGATACCTGTAAATATTAAAAAAAATTATCAGTTTTTAAATGAGGTCCAAATTAAATTGTGAAAAAAAAATTAAGCATACATCCGAATAGAAGTTAATGAACAACTAAATAAAAGTTAAAACATAAATTCAAATTAATAGTACCTAAAACATACATCCAAATATAAGAAATTTAAAAATTAATTCTTTTAAAAAGAACAAACTAATATCTATGTTTCCTCTCCAATATCTTCATGTTGACCACTTGCTTCTTGAAACAAATAAAACACAAATAAAGTCATCAATAAATGACATAGTGACACTATTAGTAAAATTAGTCTAAAATATTAAAAAGAAAACTACTAACATCATCATCAATTATCTCCTCTAGTATTGTATTAAATTTCATCTTGTTCACTTTCAATTTTGAAGAACCTAAAAAGGAAAATCAATTCATTTGTCATAGCACATCATTTGAATGAATATAAATATGTAATTTGAAGTGCTAATTTAATTACCTTCTATGTGAATCCATAGCCAATCTTGAACACACATCAATGCCTCTAAAGTGTCTGGGTGTAATCTACTGTGATGTGGAGTAAGAAATCGACCACCAGTACTAAAAAAAGACTAAAAAACAACTGTTGAGATAGGAATGGCTAGAAAATCTCTTGCAATCATTTGCAAAATTGAATATTTTAACCCATTAGTCTTCCACCAAACTAAAATGTCAAATTCTTCATTTGAATCAGGTTGTGTCAGTTCCTCCAAGTAATAGTCAAGTTCCAACTTATAATTTGATGGTTGATTTTTCTTTGTAATATGATGTTTTGAAAAATCTCTCCAAGCATCTTTTCTTCCATCAACACTTTGGCATATATTCATGTTTGGATTTTGACATGAAGAAACTAACTTCTTACCTTTCATGTTCATTTCATACTCCCTTACCAAGTCCTTAAAAAGAATCTTCACCTTTTCAATTTCATAATCAGATTGATCACCATATATCTGAGGGAAAATATAATCCAACAAATCAATTTTATACCTAGGGTCTAACACAATACCTATAGCCATCACTCCACTGATCACACTCCAATACTTATCAAACTTTAAAACCATAGATGCAGCCATTTGATGAATAATAGAATTGGGAGAGTTAACCCATTCCATCAAAGCCAACTTAATTTGACATACCTTTGGAAAGAAAATGTTGGCAGTTGGATAAGAATACTAGAAAACAAGAGTGTCACATCATAAAATATTTCCAACTTTTGACAAATTTCATTTGCCATTTCCCAATCATGTGCACTAGGAAAAGCTTTATATTGACTCTCTCGTTGTGATAAACGATCAAATACTTCCTTGTAATGTATGGCTACTTGAAGCATTAAAAATGTAGAATTCTTCCTTGTTCTTCAATCAACAACTAATTTTCTTTTGAATGGAATATTCAGTTAAGCACATGTCTCTATAAATTTCTTTTCTCTTTTAGGTATAGTTGTCCAAAAATTAGCATTGTCTTTAACCTTTTCAATGACATTAGCAATTATGGGTAAACCATCCTTAACAATCAAATTCGATATATGTGCACAACATCGCATGTGAAACAGTTGGCCGCCCAAAATAAGAGACCTACCTAAGATCTTATCTAAAATGCAATCAATCATAGCATCATTTGTAGTGCAATTATCAACTGTCAAAGTAGAAACTTTTCTATCTAGATTCCAATCCATTAAACATTCAACCAACAATTTAGCAAGAACTTGACTAGTATGAGGAGCAGGCACATACATAAACCTATATTTGAAAGACAAATTTCATTAATCTAGTCAAGAAGAACAAAGTTAATATGAAAATTACAATTAAAATAGTGTATAATGTTATACCTCACAACTCGACTCTGTAGCCTCCATAAATCATCAATAAAATGAGTTGTTATAGTCATGTAGCCTCTATTTTGATTAGTAGCAGTCCATATCATTGGTAATTGCAACTCGACTTTGAATCCTTGACAACATTAATTCCATATTCTCTTTTTCTTATAATATACTTTTTTAAGGTGTTTCGAGAAATCACCTTGAATTAAGGTTGAACAACATCACGAAATTCTTTAAAGCCCATATGATCAACAATTGACATTGAATACTCATGTAGAATTATCATCTTACGAATTGCATCTCTAGCTGTTTATTGATTGAACACATAGTTGCCAATAACTACGATTTAACTACCTTCTTTATGAGTTTTTAAAAATGATTGTATGATGTCTCATGTTGTTCGAAGCTTGCAACTCTTGAAATGACTTCTCAAATGTGATGTACCTTGCTTTGCGTCACCCAAAAGACTTTTGGCGCAATAATTACATATCGCTTTCCATTTTCCATCTACCTTTTGTCTCTTAAAGTGATTCCAAACATCTGACAATAATCTTCTTGAATTAATAGTTGGATTTGAACTTTCGGTGTCTCCTATAATAGAATCTATAGGAACATCATTTGATTTGAATCTCCTACATTTGCATTTGGTTCTACAAATGTTCTTTGTTAGCCATCATCCATCAGGAAAAATGTATCTTGATTAGACATTCTATAAATATTAAAACACAACAAAAAATTAAATTTTGAATATAAAAAAAAGACTAAATCATGTTTAATATAATCATTCATGTGACATGATTATGGAAAAATTTAAAGGCTATGGAACTAAAAATTCTAATCATTAATTACTGCCACCATATATAGAAGAAAGTTTTGGAAGTAGATGCGTCTGCCCCCACACATCTCTATGTGTAAATACTTCACTGAAGCTTTTTTACTTCTAGGGATTTTTTCCAAGTTTATTGAACTAAACATTTATTTGTTCTCACATTTTTGTATGTTGTAGAGGTCAAATATATCTTCTATTGTAATAATAACTTGTATAAAAATACAAAGAGACACTTGTAAAATAAAATAAATTAATATACTAGTTTACTAAATTATAATGTATTCAACACATGAATGAGTAATAAAATATGAATTTCCACTTTACATGCCTTAAGTGTAAGACCTGTGAAACTTAATTAATTAAGTAATAAATACGGATAGTGGGAGCCTTTATGACATTAGATATGGATTGATGTGACGTGGAAAAGTACTAGTTCAAATAGTTGAGAGTACTCGATTGTATGAGAGGACTTGTGTTTGAGTCCTATGTATGCCAATTATGTGTTGTTTGATTTATTATTAATATTTAAATAATATGCATGGGCATGTGGTGTAATAACATAATTATAGAATTATGTGAATTATCACAAAACATAAATTGCTTGAGTGGTTGTGCATTGATTTGATGATGAGCATGGTATGGGTTCGAAGACGCATAATTCAAATTATAAGCGAAGGAAATTCCAGGTTAGGGGAGTTGAACCTGAAATTTTGTTTAAATTGTATTGTTTTGCATGTTTATTGTTTTGTGTACTTTGAATTTCGTGTTCAAACTGATGTGGGTGGGATTTGATTGTTCTGATGACATTTGGTCAAATTTCTTATCATTGGTATGAAAAATCATGAGTTTTGGGTACTGTAAATGTGACTTATGGTTCAACTTGGATTTTGGGGATCATTTGGGGTCAAAATTGTGTTCACCTGTTTGGTGCAATGTTCTCAATTGTTTGGCATGGAGTGGATTATGGTTTAGACCTTGTTGCAATGTTTGTGTGCGTAAAATCGTGCAGAATTCTACAATTCTCGCTCAAGCGAGCCAGGCTCGCCTAGGCGAGATTAGCAAAGAATTGAGTCTGATGTTGCTCACGCATCTCGCTCGAGCGGAGAGTGTCAGTCTTGGGTGACTGGTTGTCTTGTGTGACCTATTGGCAAGTGCACCAAGTCAGTTGTAGTACAACTGAATGTGGCTTATTGTATCGATAGGGATTTAACAAGTATATTGGTAGTTAATTTTTAATTTTTTGTATTTGAAAAATATTGATAGTAGTATATATTATATAGATTGAGTGGCATAGAGACAATGATTGGATTTCATCTCATTTTCTTCTACTACTATCTTGTTTACTTAATATGCAATTCATTCAATGTTCTGGGAGTACTCTAAGGTAGATCTAAACCCATTCTTGTAGTCTAGAACCTAAGGACTTCATACCCAGTGCAATTCCTCCACTTTTGGTTAAAAGATTCCTTGCTTAAGTGCATGACTTTTTTATTCAGTCCACCCTATAAATCATGTGGAAATCTTTAGCTAGAGTGAGATGATTTGATTAGACCACAATTTAAGACCAATGTTCCAACTCAATCTAAACCAGTGAAATAAGACGAATGATCAAGTCATCCAAGCAATAAAAACAATTCAAAGCACAAACTATTAACTGAAAGCATAGATAGGAGTACACTGGATTGGAATTGATTACATCTTACCTCAACACGAGAGTTCATCTACCCATAGAATATTGCAATACAATTCCAACAACATCTATACATAGGATTTACATTAAGAGCATTTCTCTTGAGCCTCCAACTATAATTCTACCTTACTATTACATTTTTAATCTTCCACTCAATGCCTAAAATGAGGACACAAGGTCTTTATTATAGAAATTTTTGAGTTGTGCTCAGCCTAACTTTTGGTGCTCAACCATGGAGGTTTCTTTTTATGAAGGGTTTTCTTCTATCTTTGTTGCCTTTGTGGCTGAGCACCACATTCTATAAATTAACAGTCTAACAAAGGTCAAAACAACACTTTTGAGGAAAAGGACACTTGACCTAAAAGGAGAGAAGGTAGAAACACATTATAGAGTTGGAGACATTCATCTACACCCTTATTCTTGTATTCAAAATGTTTAAGAGTATCTAACTCCCTCATTCATGGGATTGGGTGTAATATATTCTTAACTCTTTGTGAATATTTGTGCTTTCTATATGAATATTTTATTATGATAGAACATTTTATTCGATATGTGTAGAAAATAATGTCAAAAAACATTTTTCTCTTTGCTTTAATAACATTTGTCTTGATAAATGTTATAAGTTTCAATAGTGGTGACACTAAGAAGAAGTCCATAAGCACTCTAGTCTTGTAATTTTCTTTCTCAAAGAAAAACCATAACTCTCTAGTGGATGCGCGCTAGTGTGAGCTGTTTTAATGGAAATAGTGTAGCGTGTTTCAATAGCGGAAGGGAAAATGAAGAAGGAGAAGAAGAATTTGTATCAGGGACAAATCTCCTTCTACAAATCAAAGGGGAAACACATTCTCAAGAATCCTTTGCTTGTTTATGTCATCTCTCCCTAGCACCCTTTCCTTCTCATTCTCTGTTTCCACCACTGCCACTTTCCTCCTATGCCCTCATTTCATTGCATTCCCTCGCTGCCACTTCTCCGTCCAAGCCAATATTTCTGAAATCTTCATGCTTGCCCTTAGCCCCACCTAAATCAAATATGAAGGCGACTAGCTCTCCAAGGGCGACAATGTTGTCGTCGTTGAATTCGACAAGGTCGACATGGACGTTGAGACCTTCTTCGACGACATCGTCATTGTCAATGGTGAAATCGCTCCCATCAGAGCCCCCAATGACCTTCTTGTTGATTCTCTCAAAGAAGTCGTCGAAGCTAAAGCCAAAGCCGCCTAATCTGCTCCTTATTCTGTTGCTCCCTCTTTTGATGCTCCAAAGACTATTATGCCACCTTCTTCTTTGATAAAGTTCATTTCTGATGGGCCAAGGAAGACCATGGCCACAACTCAGGCTAAAAAGCTCGCGAAGCAACAAAAGGTAGACATTATGACGGTTGTCAGATCTAGTCTGCTTATGAAGAGCAATGTGTCTCCACTGGTGAGTCCTATTCCAGCGGTTCCAACTCTTGCACCGAAATTGCTAGTTATGCTGACTCTCATTCCCGGTTCGAGTGTTGTTCCTTTCACTATAATGTAATATGCAATGGCAAAGAACATGGTGGAGAGTTTATTTGTGACTATTGATGCATTGAATGCTCTTTATGAGAAGGTGAAATAGAAGGGTGTCACTATGATGACTATTTTGGCTAAGGTTGCTGCAATTTTTAACACCCTATTATCAATGCCACCTACAAAGACGGGTGTGACATATTCTTTCTCAAAGTGATCAAACACAAAAATGCAAGTTGAGGCACTTAATACTTCTCTCTATTAGAGCTCTTCCACAAACCATTGTTGTTGCGAATTGCCATTGGCAAGCCCCAATCACCCAATTGAAGGTAAGGTTGAAGGAGATGACTTGAATCAGAGACCTCGAAAGGCATCAATTGAATGACTCTAATTCCTTGTTGCAGTTGGAATTGACAGAGCATAATGTTCTACGAAACTGACAAAGTGTCCAGCGGTGGCTCAACCGTCCTTCATTAAAAGCCTAAAACTTCACCAAAATCATCCTAACGCTTCCTCACAAGAAGAGGGAATTACTCACTACTAGAGTTTGACAAGACAACACTTTGGTGAGAAACATAACAAAGAGGATCACCAATTTGATCTAAACTTAATACATAAATTTTGATAAGAGGCTCAAATACGTAGTTGCACATGGTAGAACATGCGAGTAAAGGAACAAGCTTAAGCTTGGAGAAGGGAGAAGAGATAAACTCGAAGATAAGACCCTATTCCATTAAAATTCCTCGTAATACTATTTCATCAAAGGCTTTACAACTCTCGAACATCAATCAAAGACGATGGTAACATTATACGAGGACTTGGAAGAGATCGATCCAGATCCTCAATCAGAAATTAAAAAGTCTCAACCCGAGTACCAAAAGTTTGCATTCATAATTCAAATCAGAAAGCATGATAATGTCGACTACATAAGCTAATTGTTTTTCAAACAATACATAAGAAGAATTTTAAAACATGATAATGATAAGATAAATGATCAACAATTATACCTTGTATATTCGAATTGAATTATTTCCTCTAAGAATTACTTAATGTAGGATGTTTCATCAAATTATCAGTCCAAAACATGAAGAATTTGAGGACAAATATCCTTTTGTGTGGTAAAGAATAATGAAAGGTGCTTAAGCCTAACACAAGCTAACTACGTGTTGACCGAGCTTAGAAGCAAGACGAACAATTGAGTTGAATCTTATAGAAGAAGTACACAAGGAAACCCGTGTCATGAAAAATACCTCAAAAGCAAGAGCAACGCAATATTATAACACACAAGTATTCCAAAAAGCAAACCCAATATGACTTACTCGAAAGAATCTGAGTACCTTATTTGTGTCTGACCATGGACCTACTCAGAAGAATATGAGTACCTTATAAGTGTCAATCACAGACTTACTTGGCACAATTCAAATACCCTATGAGTGTCCGATCATGAACTTACTTGGAAGACTCCAAGTACCTTATGAATGTTCGATCATGGACTTACTTAGAAAACACCTTATGGGTATCCAATCATTGACTTGAAAAACTTCAAGTACCTTACGAGTGTTCGATTATGGACTTACTCGCGAAAATCTGAGTATAAATTAAGTGTTTAAAAGTGTCACAATGTAAGTGTTCGATTGCAACTTGACAATGAGATAAAAATAACATATAAAATCGTCCACTTAATAATTTGGTCTATCTGCAAAAGTTATTATATTTCGTGCTCGGGGAGCTTATGTACCTACCCTACCTATATTCACAATATTATTATTATTATTATTGTTATTATTATTATTATTATTATTATTATTATTATTATTATTATTATTAGGTAAGCTCTAAGAGAACTGGAAAAGATCCAAGTGTGAGATCCATGTGATATATTAACCTCTTTAAAATAAAGAAAAATATAATATTTATGAGATATAGGATATTATATGTGATATTAAAAAAATCAGTTAATAGTAATAGAACTCATTAACCTGTTATTGGTAGGGTAAAAAGGCTATAAATACATCCTATCACAGGGAGTACAACAATCTGATATCACTTTACTCACTCTCTTGCTAACTTGAGCGCCATAGTCTTTGCAGGTGGACTTCTCCCCATGTGGCAATTCAAAGCTTAGTTATAGATCCACAATTCAGTCAGCCTCCATCAGAGACTACTTGGCCAAATTTGGTAAGAAAAATTCACTTAAATGTTTAATTAGTAATTCAGTCTTTATATTTTGACATTTGATTCGTTTTTATTTCTATATTTTTCTTTTACTCAATTGAGTTCATACTTTAAAAAAAAAAATACTCAATTGGTTCCCTATTTTCATAAGAAAAACTCAATTCGGTCTTTCGTTAAATTGGCACACCATTTGAAAGTATCATATGTCAAATCTGAATTATCTCGCTTGAAACATGCCAGTGTCAAAATCATAGGATTTCCAAATTAGAAGATGACTCAAATTTTGACACATGACAATCTTGAATTTTGACAAATGATAAATCTAAATTTTGACAAGTAACATTTCTAAACGATGTTAATGTCGATGAAAAGGACCACATTAAACATTTTCACAAAAACAAACACTCAAATAAATTAAAAATCTAAATATAAAAATTAAATTACTAATTACACTTAAAATGGAACATTTATTAGTAAAAGGGAGGTATGTGTTATATTTAATGTAAGAAAAACACGTTACATAAATAATTGTGTTTCATTACTTTAATATTCCATGCACTATTTTATCTATTTTATGTATCTCTAGTTTACATTAAAGGTTTTCGATCTTTTAAAATTTTCACTTTTACTTTATCTTTAATTGTTTTTACGTCATTATATTTAAATTTGATTTAATTACATTTTGAATGATTTCCTTTTATTTTGATTACATATATATATATATATATATATATATATATATATATATATATATATATATATATATATATATATATATATATATATATATATATATATTTTTTTTATTTATATTAAATATTTTTTTTTCAAATCTTAATATTTGTTAACATTTAATTTATATGTTCATAAAAAAATGAGTAAAACTAATAAATTTTAATTTTAATCTCTTTAAAAAATTATTTAATTTCGGTCCCTCTAAAATTACAATAGTCATTTTTATTTCTAATATATTATGAGACACTATACTCACGTTGAAATGATCAATTAACTAAAATTCAAACGACATATATTCATTTATATGATATAACATCCAAAGACTAAAATTGAAAGAAGAAAACATTACAAATTTTATAAGAATAGAAAGCAAAATTAGAACTCATTCATTATACATATTTTAAAAACATTTATTTGATCTATAAACTATCAATTTCCTGTGATAAAATAGGGTATAAGTAAAATAGGTATACATGTAATTCTCTTACATACATATGATATAAACTGAATGAAAAACAACACAAATAAAGTTGAGTCCTACAAAAACGGAATCGAACAAAATAATAAAATAGAAGAAAAAGAAAAGGCATTGGAGCAAATAACCGACCTATTGTTTGAAACAGTATAAAAACAACGATGTCTGATAGAGCAGTTTGAGTTCCAATTCACCATTCATCGTTCTCTCTGTTCCATAAATCATGGCTACATACCAAATCAAGAGCACCCAGAAGCCGATCACGTTTTCCCACTCGGAGATCGAAGCAGCGAAGCAACTCATTCAACTCAGCAGCGGAGATTCTGAAGAGGATCACCAAAGTAGCAACAACAGCTGCAGCTACAGTGTGGTGCAAGGGAAACCGCGTCAGAGCAAGGTCGATTCCGGTGGCGATGTTTCCTCCGTCGCAGAAACCGCCGTCGACTCCCAAGATGAAAGCTTTGCCGCCACCACCACCAAGAGGTACCGTTGTGTAAAAGATTTGTATAGCGTTACCGAGCCTGTTCCTGCAACCAAAGCCAAGAAGAAAAGGAACACAAAAACCGGTGCCGCAAATAGGAAATCACATTAACATCATGCTCTTATAACTTACCTAAGCTAACTATCAGAGTTTGCAAGATGTAAAATTTGTACGTATTGCTTTTCACTGCTTTAGACTCTTTTGCATGCTTGGTTAATTTATGTGAAAGTTCTCGAAATTTCTAGATGTATAGCCGGAAATTTCAGTTTGTTTCTCACTTTTACAGAACACTGCTTCTTCTTCTTCTGAGTGCTATCACAGATTGACCCATCTAACCTATTCTTCTGTTCATCCACACGTTCTACGATTTGGGTTCGGTTATCAATTTCTTCAATACGAGATTATTGCTTTTTCTTGATTTTGCAAACAAACATGTTTTTTTTTTCTTCTGTAATCTAAAACTTCCAGTAAAAAGACTGGTTTTGGATAGCGTTTTTGGTTGTGGATAGTATGATTTCGACCATAGTTGGAATCGAAAATCTTGGTAGTGTTGTTTTAGGTAATCTTGGAGGAGGATTTAGTAAAGATTAAGATTGTGTTTTTAATTGTATAATTATGGAAAATGATTTTGAGAACGAGAGAGAGTGTGCGTTGGATGAATTGGGGTTTGGAAGCCCCAAATTGAGTTTTGAACAGTGGAAGAGGAATCCGTTGGAAAGCTTGCAAAAAATGAAGTTTGTGAGAATAGATTTTGTTGGTCGATATGCTAGTTACGATCGTTGTCGTACAAGTGATACCATCATATGACTACGGATTTCAGACGTTAAACGCCACCGTATTGCTCGTTGGGTGTTCTCTGACAATTGACATTTACCAAATCACAATGTTATCGGTTCTGTACGAACACCACATCACGGTTACTCATTTAATACAAGAAAGTAGTGTGTTACCTTTTCTTTTATTCTAAATAATCACAATTGCATCCACTTTTACCACTCAATATGCACCTAACATCTTTTTGTTTAAGCACCCATTATATAGTTCTCTAAGTATAAATTTACTTAAACCATTTCTATTTGCATGTCACCAACAAAAGTTGAATAATTTGATTATAACAACTCAGCTAGGTGTATATACATACAATATTAATACATTGTATTAATAATATATAACAATATATTCTATTGGTGTATTTATATTTATATTTATATTTATATTTATATTTATATTTCTGTATGTTTAAATATGGATAAATAGATAAATATGAGAGCTTGAATATTCTTCTTACCTATAAATAGATCGACTTTTTCATGATTTCGAATTAAAGTAAATAATTAAATAATTGTAAAGATTGACTAGTAAATCATATGTTTGATATAAAAAAACATAAAAGAGGGTCTAGTTGAAAGTGTTTGTAGCGTTAAATTTAGATAAACAGTCATCATATGTATTAAATAATATTTGGACTTGACTATTTTAACACTTTCGTGTTATGTTTTATATATATTCCAAGAACTTTATATGTATGATACATACGTAACATTTGACAAACAAACTTTATGTATAGAACTTTTTCAGTTAAATAAAGTTTTATTTTTTTTGTTTTCTTAGTTACTATTGATTCGTATCCAACAAATTTCACGCGATTAAATCAACGATGTGATACAAGTAAAGGGATAAAATAATATTGTATAATTTATATATATTTTTTTTTATAAGTTAATTAATATTTGTTAATGATTTTTCTTTAATCTATTTACAAAGCCATTTTATAACCTCTAGAGGTTTGTTCGAATTATGTTTGTATGTTTACGCAAAAATTGTAATGAAAAAGTCGATTTAATACAAGTAAGGTATGCATTGTTTTTACAAGTTTAATTTAATTTAAAGTTTGCGAACTTTATTTCAAACATGTATTGAGAATATGAAATACACAAACAATACAAGTCATATTAGAAATAGAATAGAACATCTTTTACTTCCAAATTATAACCATAATAACTATACTATAAGCAAGATATTTTTGTGCAAAATTGTAACATAGCACCAATAATATTTGTCTAGGAACATAAGAAAGTAATATATACCCGTGGACGAATGAAACTTACTCAAAAGCAATCGACAGGTTTGGCTATAAATGTGAGTTCCTTTGAATTTATTTTTCACGAATTTGAATATAAAGGTTCCCTTTGAGAATGTACAAGAAAAAAAAAAGAAAGTTAATTCCAAAATGAAAAATAAATAGGAAAAATATTACAATAAGTAAAAACACATTAAGAAAAAAGGCATGAAAGGGTGGGAGATAGAGAAGAATAACCTAACAAAAGGAGAAATATGAAGTGTTAGTATAACTAAAAGTAGTGGCATACCGACCATTAAATAGTGCATGGGTTTGAGAATATGTAGTTAGCATTAGGGTTGCAAAGTTTGCACGTTATCAAACATGCACGTGACAATTAGGCTCTTTGAAAAATTTTATTATTAGAAAGCCAAGAAACTTTTTTCACAAAACTAATTTTAGGCTTACTTCCACACCGTCCAAGGCCTAATTAATTAATTAATTAATTAATTAATTAGTTTTACAATGTATAAGAAACACGATGAGGATAAACTTATACAATGTAATCTCGTACCAAACAATGACAAAAGTTACATTATATTGGATTAGTTTAACCTAAAGCATGTAAGGTATGCATGAATTTGAACTATGATAGATGTTTCAAACCGATTAACTCTTAAACAATAAAATAAAAAATATATAAAAACTGATTTTTTTTTTATGAATTTTTTTATCTATTTTTTCATGATATGATTGATTTTTTTTTTTTTAATTTTGAATTAAAAAGCAAGAACCGAAGTATACCACTTGTTACGTTTAAATATGTCTTACACATTGCTTTACAATTTGATTGTATTGTATTTGCAATATGTTTGTTTGTTAAAATATGATAGATAACAAATTCCTTTTTTATATTATAGTTTTTAACCATAAGATTATGTGCTTTATTTATAAATATGATAGAAAGTTGCAATTAAAAGTATGACAATATTTCTTTTTATTTGAAAAGTTTATAATTTTTTTGTATAAATTTTATAATAAAAAAATTATTTAAATTGAAGCACAAAAATATTAATTAATTTATTTTTTTCATATTTTTGTTGTTTTCTACTCGCTATTGGACCACCCATATATATTTAGTGTCATGCTCAATATGTATTTGCCTCGTGTGAAAGATGTGTGTTGGAGATCTCACATCAATTAGAGACAAAGCCAAATTATAGTATATAAGTAGGTGTAGACCTCAACTTACAAAGGGTTGAGTTAGGCTTAAAGTCCACTTCCTAAAAAAAATGAGGTAAACTTTTTTTGCATTGAGTTGGTCTAATGAGATTAAGTTATACTTAAATTTTATTATTTTAATATGATATCAAACTCATTAAGAGTCTACCATAGTTGACATTTAAGCTTATTGTGTGGCTTGCTATTGTGTCCCTATCAATTTTCACTTTCGATATCCTTGACGTGAATGCACTCGATATGATATAATGTGATGAAAATCCTATACTAACTAAAGATGAAACAAAATTATAATATATAAATGGGGTAAACCTCTTCTCACTTAATCGGTTCAATGAAGTTGATTCCACTATCTTAATACATGAATTTTGTCTAATATGAGGTATTGTTTTCTAGCATTGTGGGTAAAAGTATGAGACATAAAATTGTAGAATTTATCGGTGTTAATGAATGCCTTGGGACGTCTAAATATCTAGGACTCCCGTTGTTAGCTAGAAGATCTAAGAAACCTATATTTTGGTTATTGAAAGGTCGAGTTAGGGATGGTAAATGAACATATTTCCGCTAGTATTGTATAAACTCATCCCAACATTAATGGAAAATCCCTGCGTTGATCAAGTACGATTTTGGATCACTAATACAAAGGAGGCTTTTTACATCTATAATTTTGGGTCTTTTACATCTATTAAAGGTCTAACGTAGTTGTAAGAGATGTAAATTAATGTCAAAGTATTTTCCTAACATAAATTTACATCAAACTACATGGGTAGACATAAACATTTGTGTTTTTCTTTTAAATTAAATTGGTTTTGGCCCGAAACTAAAACCCATAAATAAAAACTATTCATAACAAAATATACATTTAACAAAATAACATTTCCAATACATAATATACATTTCTAAACATAAAATAAATACTAAATCCTACTAATGAATAAAAAATAAATATTGAATGGTAGTATTAGCACCAATGTGTTTGAGAAGCAGGGCATACAAGGTCAAATGTGTTTGTTAAGGTAACACGCTTTTGTGTAAGATATGACAAGTATGCCTACTAAATGCGTTCTAGAATACAAAATTCAACTTAAGTACCAACTATAAGTTTAAATACAAGGTACAATGCATCATTTCTATGTTTTTTATAATTTATTTACTATAATAATAATTTATTTATCAAAACAAACAAGGGGCACATTCATGTATAACCATGATTGAGTTCCCCAAAAATAGTCACGCTCATAATGACACTAACCTCAATGCAACAAAATAGCCAAAGAGAAAGTTGTTCCACGTGTGGCTCTTATAGAACAGACATATATTTACATCAGGTCAGACGCAAATTTATGTTTGTTCTATAGGGATCAAACATAATTATTGTTCATTTATTTTCAAAAATGTCACCACACATTTTTTGCTTGTGTTATTTCTAAGTCAGGCATAAATTTGGTGACTTGAATGACTATTTTTGTGTTAACGGATATAGCTAATATTCAATTTTTTAAATTAGGTAGAAGGATAACGATGAGTATATATATATATATATATATATATATATATATATATATATATATATATATATATATATATAAAAATATATATATAATATATATATATATATATAAAAATTAATTTTAAAGTACAATTCAAATTAAATTACGTACTAAAATATTAATGCAAATAGATTTAGTCTTTCATTAATAATTTTATTTTGATCACCTAATTTTTGAAAAGAAAATTCATATATAATTTTGTAATAATTATTAGCGTGTAACAGATGTCTGCAGGTTGGATACCATGATATCCATACTTGCCCTGTCAATACACGGATAATTAAATACTTGTCTTCATATTCACTGATATCTAATTATTTTCTCTCACAAATTTTAGCATTGAACATACACAAATAAATATTTTTTGTCCATCCTACCAAATACATAATAATGTTATAGACGAAGAAAAGTGCATATTTAGTGAAAACAAAAATAAAATCTTATATAAAATTTGATACAAAACAAGATATTTTGTGAAAAAAATTTAAATAATTTCACACATGATGAGACAATTAATGGGTAATTATTTAAAAATGAATCACTTTTGTTAAAAAAAGAAGAAGAAAGAAATATAATGGCTACAATAAACTATTATTCTCCCAAAAGGAAGATTTATTTCTTATCTGTCCTAATATATCAAAATTTTCACTCTTAGTTTATAACTTAATAAATAAATTTTATGTTTATTTTAATTATAACTAAGATGTTTAACAAAAATAAATAAGTATTTGAAAAAATAAATAAATGAGGAAAATAAATTGAATATACTTTTTTATCAAAATTAAGGGTGTACTTGTAAAAGGAGTGTCGATAAATAATTTATTAGTACCATACATAATAACTACTTTATTTCGCTTTATACATTCTTTTCTAATCAATGTTGATGGGTTTATTTCTACTTCTATTATTATCGTAGGACAACTTCGACAACAATACATCAAACCAAGCTTAAAAGAAGGGTGAATTGAACTCACTTTAAATTTCTCGTTTCTCAAAAAGATCTCTAAAAAAAATCTTTATTACTTCCATTTTGACCAAACATGTGAGATAAAATGTAAACAGATTTTTTATTCAGTTAGTTGAAATTTGTTTTTAGCTGATTGATAATTTGAGAAATATATCAATCTCAATGAATTGATGTCACAGATAGATCAGGTTAACATACTGGCTGAAATTGTTAAATGTTACGTTCTACTTTAGTTTCCTTGAACGACTTTAATATGAAATCAAAGATCAACTATGATACATTTTTTAGAACTTCGAATTGGAGGAAACTTAAAGAAAAATAGGCAAGAACAAAAGCAAGATTTATATTGGTTCACTCTTTAAGAGTTACATCTAGTCTATTTTGTAACCTGAGCAAAGCATTCCACTAAAAATCAAGATATTATAAAGTTACAATACAAGCAGGACACAATATCACAATAATACTTCTTGAACCTTACAAGAAGTCTACACAAACATGCAAACCTTATTGCACACCTATGGAAATCTACTAGAAAATTAAGAACTTAACAAGACAAAGTTAAAGAACAACTTAACCTTAAAATTGATTCACTAGATCATTCACAAATATTTTACTCAAAGCAATCTACACAGATTTGGCAAAATTTTCTCAAGAAATGTTTGATGCTTTTCGCTTCACATGATACAACACACAATTCAACTCCAACAAGTTTTTGAAATGAGTTTTCAAAAGACTTTAGTTCAAGAGAGTTGAGTGTTTACTTTTATATATATATATATATATATATATATATATATATATATATATATATATATATATATATTCTCTAATATGTTCAATCGACTACAAGTAACAAACCAACTATTGAAATTAGTTAAGTGGTAATTATTTTAGTAAATTGAACTATTCATAGTGTATATCCCATAAGCTTAGAACATTTTAACTTGTTAAAATATAGTTTTAACATACTAAAATATTGACCAAAAATAAATCTTTGATAATCAAGATATTTGAACAAATTAAAAGTAGAATCAATTAGTTGAAATATTCTTGTAGAACATTTTAACATATTTTATTATACTATTAGTTTATTTAAACAAACTTATTTATCAACTATGATTTCAATCAAACATTCTATCAAATATTAAAGCATCTTACTTAAACACAACTACTAGTATTAATGTCATATGAATTCTTCTAACTTTATGATCTTTGCTTCAAGTTCATATGTGTTGGATTCATTAAATCATATAGACAATCTTCCCAAGGTTAACAACTTTGAGATAGAGTTAATAGTTTGAAGTACAAGTATACAACTTTTTAAGCATGCACTAGGTGAGATAACCTCAAAATAAGAAACAAACTAGCTTTTATGACGAAAGTAACAAATAAAGTGTAGTTGGCACTTCTAGATCTCCAGGATATAGCTCCACTAGTTAGCATAAAAATGTACCTAAAATTTGACTAAATCAATGCAAATTTGTTTTTATTTGACCATAGACAAGGCTTCCAACAACTAAATCCAATGAAATAGTCGTCATGTGTGTTAAAGTAGTGATGGTTTATTAAAGACTGGACACAATTCTACAACTAATCATCTGCCTAAAAAGTCACCCAGGGTTTTGATGACAACAAATAATATTAAGTTTTGTTTCGTCTAAAAAGTTTACCAAAGTGTTAATCAATCAAAGCTTTTTAAGCATACATAGTCAATAGTAGTAGATAATGGAAACTACATTTCAGTAAAAGGGATAATGATCATATTCCCACATTTTTATGGGTAAACGATAAAAAGCAATAATACTTGCTTGAGTTAAAAAGCAAGAAAACTTCCTTTTGTATGCATTATTGGAAGAAAGTACTAAAAATTCCATTCTTTCAAAGACACTAAAAGACACCTAAAATTTTGATGTAATAAAGGACTTGAAACAAGAATACTTATATTGTAAATCCCTTCACGTTTGTGTGAAGTTACTCTTGAGACAAGGAGTGTTTATATTAGATGTTTATTTATTTAATTGTAACACCTTGTAAAACAAGATTTTATTATTGTATAATCTAGAGAGACTTTATGTACCTAGCCAGAAGATACATTGTGTGAAAGTCTAGCAGATAACTTGAAGAGTCTATGCGAGTAAGTAAAAAACAACAATGAAGAATACTTGTAAACAATTATTTGTTTAGTGTAACCTTTTGCAATTTGTATTAGAGAGCTATGTTGGTGCTCAAACACAATCACTTTTTCAGCAAGTATACTAGGTAGAGGTAGAGCAACAAGTGTCGTATCCAAAAAAATTTTGGAATAATACACAATGTTCATAACATGTTTGATTGGAATAAAACAATGGTTGAGTTGTGTGAGAATTGAAATAAAACAAATTACAATTAAAAGAGTTGAAATTAATATGATAAAGACATGTTAAGATCTTATTTTATCACTTATCCCTCTCTTGTACTAATCATGTTTTAATGTATCAAGATGCAATTACTCATGTTTTGAGAGTGCTCTTTAAATGTAACTCTAGATCCATTTCTGGCATCTAGAGCTTAAGATCATCAAACTCCAATATGATTCCGTAGTGACTATTTGAATGAATCACTTGCTTTACGTTCATGACTCTATAACTAGCTAGAACCTTAAATCTATTCCTAGCATCTAAAAGCATGAGGAGAATTAGTTGGACCACAACTTGAAATCAGTTCTCACTCAATCCCAAGCCAGTGAAATATAATGAGTGATCAGTTCATCCAACAAAGAACATAAACTAATTCACAAACAAGTAAAATAAAAAACATTCTTTGATAAATGAAACAATACCAATACAAGATAGTTCAAAGGATTACATCATATCTCAACACTATAGATTTTAACTCCTTATGATGATAGCAAATACAAAGCTTTAAGTAGCCATAACTCTTTAAAAATATACAGTTCCCTAAGAATCTCCTAAAAACTTCTACCAAAGAGCTTCCAAAAAGATCTCCTACAACAAAGGTGCAACTCTGTTTTAATAAACTGTCTAAGGTAATGCTCAACGATGCACTTGTGACTCAATAGTAGATGTTTCCCTTCCATGTAGATTTGTTTTTGTTGCTCAACCTCATGCTTTGATGCTCAACTTCGAAGGTAGTTTCTTTGGGAAGGAGTCTTCATAACTCAGCTACAGGTTTGGTGTGTGAAGTTTCCTTTTCATGAGGGTTTGCTCTTTGTGGCTCAACACCGTTTCTGCCACTTAGCTGCATCAACATAGTTTAGCCCAATTTTGCAGTACTTTCTGTCAATTCTTCTTATTTTCCTTCAATTCTCTTTTCTAGTGTTTCCTTCAAATTAAATGGGGGTTAATTATCATAAAACTATCAAAAATCAAAACTAGATAAGTGCCCAAATCATATTAATTTTAACTCAATTTGGGCATTTATCAAGCTAGACATAAACCATTAGGGGTGAATCAATATAAAAACAAAAAATGTTTACTTTCTCTATTTTATTACCCATGCATTACTTCCCTTGGAGATCTATAGAATGTCTTAGAACAAATTTGTGAACCATTTTAGAAAACCATTAGATGTCCTTTAAGAATCTAATAGAACAAAAAGGAAAAATCTTCAATGATAACTTTTTAGATTTATTCAAACTTCTAGGGCTAACCATTTTTTTAGTTGGTATCAAATCTAAGCTTGTAGACTTATTTCTTTGTAGGACAAGAGAAAATGATCCTAGTTGCAATGGTAAACGAAGGACAAGCCTTAAATAAATTGCTCTTGTTTAAGGGTTAAAGTTTTGATTTCTAGAAACAACACATGATTGTGTTCTTTGAGTTATATCATATATATGTGATGGATGTAATTAAGAATGGAAACTACATCCTAGTAGATGAGGATGATGAGCTTGTTCCAAAGATATTGTTGAATATTAATTATTGGTGGTAATTCTAATTTAAAAGTAGTAGTAGTCTAAGGTCAAGTTTTTAGGATCTTATATTCTGAACTTTTTTCTAGAATAAAAATGTCTAATTGCAACATCCAGTAGCTTAGAGTGTCTACTAGAGCTTGTTGCTTGTTATTAGATGGGTTCATTTAGTTAAAGCATTTATTAGTGTTAGACTCTTGTTAGTTGGTGATTTAACAAACTCGTAAAAATTTTGTCTTAGTTAGAAGTTCCTAATTTTTTTCAACTAACTTGTAATTACCATGTAACTCTATATAAGAGTAACCCATGTGTGTTGTCGGGAATGCATGAAATAGTCGTGTATTTTAACAAAGATATTTAATTTATTGCACTTTTATAATATCTTATCTTGTTTTGTATGTTTTTTTCCTTTATCTTTGGAATGTGTGATTGGAAATCAACATTGCACTATTTCTTTCATTGTTTCCTGCAACTCAATTTGATAATAGGAGCAAAACATGTAAATCTTGAGTAATCACTAATAATTAAAAGAAATAGGAATTTTCCGTAGGTCCCAACAATTTGCTTGGATGTAACCCCGCTGTGCAACCTTGTAGAAAGGGTTTGTTAGTGTTACTTACCAAACACATAATGCTCACAAAACAAAACAAAATAAAACAAAAATCTCATATTCTGGTCTCTAAGTAGCCTTTGTTTGGAATAGATGTTCAACCCTATAGCACTCATGTGTCTTAGACGCTTATGTCTAACTACACTACTAGAGGCACTATAAGAGGATAAGATAAATTTATTCTCAACAACAAAAATTGACATGTGAAGGAAATATAGATTAGATTCCTTCCATAGACCACTACATCATCATAAAACCACTACCCCCTTATTTGCATCACTCCACCCTTCACATTGCATCTAAAACCCTTTATATCTAAGACTCTAATAAATAAGGTTATTCCTTAGCTTGTGAACATATGTGATGTTAGTCTATGTATGAATTGCCATTATGTATCTTTGTTCATACAAAAATAAGTGTCATTATCCATCAACATGTTACCATGATTAACTTGTTAAGCATAGTAAATAAGTCTCTTTGGTGACACATTGAAAAGAGCACCCACAATCCAATACCAACCTATTAGAACTATGATGCTGAACCCTAAAGTAGTTATCAAAAGACTCCAGCTTTTGAACTATAACTATCGCCTGATCCTACTTCCCCAATCTTAAATAATCCTTCCTCTAATGTTCAAGTTACTTGCAATATCTACAAACATATTTAGGAATAACCTTTTTCTTCTCTAACTTCTTAACCTTTTTATCTTTCTTGATGATCATTAACCCTGAAGATGATGCATCGTTGATAGTCTCAAATGCCTTGAGGAAAGAAATCTATTGAATAAAGGTTAAACTTCAAGCATTATGCAACAATCTCAATGCCCAAAGAACTCAACAAGTTCTCATGAAAGAGTCTAGTAGAACCATTGTTGCATTTTCATCTTCTACCTTGACATTATTGTCTCGGAGCTTCATTAAGGTTGAATTGAACTCATCAAGACAAGTCTTAAGTTTTATACTCTCCTTCATGCGTAACCTAAACAAACTCCCTTTTAATAAAAATTGTAGCAAATGAACTTTGTTGTGAACAAGATCTCCAATGTTAGACCCAACGCCATAAAGGTTTTTTCCTTCACAATCTCATAAAAAGCCTCATTTGATAACGATAAAAAGAAATCATAAAATGAGTTTTTTTCTCCATCTAGTCTAGTAGTTGTTTCTCTATATGTGATGTGCTTGTGGAAAGTGGATCACTCCCATTGCTCCTTAAAACAAGGCTTTTATCTTGTTCCTCCATAAATTGAAATTGTTCTTTTATTAAACTTCTTAGTCTTCAATATGCGTCTATTTTTTTGTAAGAATCTTGACCTTAAACACAAAACAAGATTGAAAACCAACTTTGATAACAATTTGTTGTGTCCAGGGAACAACAAAAGAAAGAATGCAATAATGATTAGAAATCACACAAACCAAAGACAAAGAACAAAGAAATCGTAAAGCAAGATAGGTATGAAAGAAAAATGTCTTGTTTATTAGCTTGTTATAACTTTGTGTATACAACCTCTTCATTTACAACAAATACAAGTCTCCAACATATAAGCCTATAGACGATTACATGTTACCTAGACGTACATAATGACTTCTAACTAAAAAATTGAATACAATCCATTAGACGATGTTTAGTAAGTCATATGACTTTCATACTTATAGATGAGTCTAGTGAATTTAAAACTATTAAACATTCTACAACAAGCATATCTACATAACTATTAGATGACCTTTCTAACTAGCTTATGATGTCTACAACCATCAGATGCATAATCCTAAAATAAGTTTACTACATCAAAGTTTAAAATCTTAAAAAGACATCCTAAGCTTCATCCTTAGAAGGAAGCAAGTTGAGAGATACATATATCATAAGTAATCATTTATAAAGATGGTGAAGTATTTTACACTACAACACCCATTTCTAGGTAACAAATATTTTACAAATGATCTTCAGTAGGTTTGAAATCTTGTTTACACCAATTTTAGATGTCTTATTTTGCTTTCTTTTACTGAAATTTACATAGGTCTCAAAATCAACAAAATTCAAAGTATTAAGTATCTTATCATTCACTAATTGTTTAATTCTCTCAATAAAGATATGTCTGAATCTCTGGTGCTAAATTATAGAGTATTTCTTATTCTCGACACATTCTTTGACCTAACAATAGCATGCATATAACTATAACTGATATTGCTTTATGTTAATAGAAAAAAGTGTTATTACTTTGTAAAATAATACAATATTGTTATGTAGTCAACTAAAACTAATAACTTTAGATTTATCCAACAAAGGAAAACCAATTTTCATAAAATTAAAACAAAGGCCAAAGGCGTAAATGAAAATCAAAGTCTTAAAATAAAACTAGAAACATAAAATGTATTTCATTTAAGCTTAGTTTGATTGTTCTTATTCTTTTCAAAAGTAGTCATTTTCACCTAGTCATTCTCTTCCATTAGTAACACTTTCTTTTCTTGAATACACATGGTCAACAACTAATTGATAGATCACTTATGCTTATGTTTGTTATAAAGAATTTAAGAGGGCATATTGATTACACCGGCCTGTCTCGACCGTTGACCCAGGTCGACTTGTCTTGGCTGTCGGCCTAGACCAACCCATCAAGAAAGTTGACTCGGGCCGACACGTCTAGGCTGTTGTCCCGAGTTGACCCACGTCAACCTGGCCTGACACTTTTTGACTGTCGGACTCAAAGTATTGTTTTTAAGAATTAGTTAAAGTATTTTAGTGGGTCAACCTTAGACCTGACCCTAACCCACTTGAGAGAGGACTTTTGGGACTGTAAAATTAACACCTCTAAAAGTGACAGTAAAAGATCTACCAAATACAAAAAGTTATTCATCTAATAAATCCTTAACATTATCATATTAGTCACCCAAGTTTAACAAAAATATTAATTTCCATGAATGTTTCAAAAAGACGATCAAACCTCTTTTACTTTTCATAAATACATCTATTGTCAAACAAGTATATACGTAGTATAAGACTACAAAAATGTATAAAAATGTTAAATGTAAGCCAACTTACATCAAGAAAATAGAAGAAACATACACAATATTTAATTGATATTATGCTTATAGAAACTTTAATAAAAAAATTAAAACTTTCTTGAAAATATTTAATTATATTAAACATTGATTATTTTAAATTTATGCAAAAGAATAATACTAACAGTGGCGGAACTTGGAAAAAAAATATAGGGGTGCCAAATTAGATTTGTTATATATAATTTGTTTTTACTTAGAAAAAAAATGCTATTCATCGTTTCTCTTCATTTCCTCTGCTTAAAACAAGCACACATAATAGTAGAATTCAAAAAAAATATTACTATCATTCACTATTATATCATGATACCAAACCATGAATACCATTTTAGATAAAAAAAATTTTTCATCTTTATCACATACCTTCCTCTTTAAAAAAAAAGAATCAATTTTTTTATTATAATCTTTCTAATATAAATTTATCACCCCTCGCCTATCTAGAAAAAATAAAATTTATATTCACAAATCATAATTATCATAGTGCAAAACATAACAAAACTCATACCACTTTAATTAAATAAGCAACATGGTATAAATTCAAAACTTAAAAAAATTACCATAGGCAACGAAAAACACAAAATCCCTAAAATTTGGGAA
>Ga0214544_1001290_pt1 | contig 51324 bp, 43 predicted proteins | sample CNSS3metaG_FD_160074 | JGI IMG/M metagenome (GOLD analysis project Ga0214544, IMG submission 160074) | Root nodule microbial communities from cowpea collected in UCLA plant growth center, Los Angeles, California, USA - CNSS3 | ecosystem: Host-associated > Plants > Roots > Nodule | place: USA...
AAGTTGCCAAGTTCCTGAACTACCTGCGTGTGATCATGGCGACCGGCAGCGATAGCATCAATCTCGCCAACGACGCCCTGATCTTCCGCAACAACATCAAGCTGGCGCCGTAAGACGCCGACTTGACCGACCAAAAACGATGGCACCGGGGCTTTGTCCCGGTGCCATTTTCGTTTAGCAATCGAAGCGGTTCTGCTGCGCCGACGAGCCCGGGATCAGGATCGAGGCGGCACGCGGCACGGCGTGCCGGTCATCGGTCACCCTGAGGGTCTTGCAAGGGGCTTCATGCGCTTTCGAACATTTTGCCGTCTTCTGGCTCTCACCCCGCTCGCCTTCGCCCTTGCACAGGTCGGGTCGGTGCGCGGCGCGGAGATGGGCGTCCGCCACCGCATCGACGTGATGGTTTCCGCCGAGCCGGATGCTCCCGTCCTGTCCCGCCTCAAGGGCGCCAGGGGCGAGCTGTCCTTCACGGTTCGCCTCTCGGCGAACTCCAAGGAGAGCAAGTTCTTCGGGATGCTGCGCCCGTCCTTCCCCGACATCGTCGTGCCGGATGGCCCGGGCAAGCCGCTGGTGCAGCAGACCAAGCTGTGGGAGGAGGATGTCTGCCATCAGCGCCGCGGCCTGCCGAAGGTCACGGTGACCCAGCTCGGCGGGCATTTTGCGCAAGGGGAGGGACGGATCGAGATTTCCGCCATCAACCGGCACATCGGCGTCCTGGTCCCGCCGGATGAATTAACCCCCGGAATAAAACTCGATCAGGGGAGTGATAGCTTTGGATTATTCTATGCGTTCCGCGCGCAGAGCCGGAACAGCCGCCTCAACGTGGATCTGAAGATCTATCCGATCGATTGCTTCCTCTAGGCTTAAGCAAGGCTCGCAAGACATAACGATGCGCCTTCGGCTTCCCGAGATTCGCTGGTCATGGAGCTTGCCCGCGGCCTTCATCCTGTTCTTCGTGGCCGCCGGCGCGCCGTTTCCGTTCGGCTCGACCAATGATCTGTCGATCGCGTTCTGGTGCCTGTGTCTTGGCGTCGCGGTGATCTTCGCGCCGACGCGCGATCTCCGCCCGCCGCATCGCTGGCTGCTCGCCGGCATCGGCGTGATCGTTGCAGCTTATGCCTTCGTGCTGCATGAGCAGCTGTCCGACCATCCCTTCGTCGCGCCGTTCCAGCCGATCTGGAAGCAGGCCTCGGATCTGCTCGGCGTCCCGATCGCCCCGTCCGCTTCCATCGTCAAGAACGAGGCATTCTTCGCGCTCGGCGCGCCGCTTGCCAACATCCTGGCCATCGTGCTCGGCATCACCGTCGGCGCCGATCGGATGCGCGCGCGCCGCCTGCTCTGGGTGATCGCGATCTCGGGCGCGGCCTACGCGCTCTACGGCGTAGCCTCGTTCCTGATCGAGCCCACCATGATCCTGTGGCGGGACAAGACGGCCTATCTCGGCAGCGTCACCGGCACCTTCATCAACCGCAACACGGCGGCGGCCTATTTCGGCTCGGCCGCCGTGATCTGGATGCTGCTGATCCTGGAAGACGTCCGTCGCCGCCTGCCGGAGCGGCACATCGAGTGGCGGCGCCTGTCGCTCGACCTGCGCGCGATCCCGCCGAGAGAGATCCTGCCGCAGCTTAGCTGCCTGCTGATCTGCCTGATGGCGATGTTCATGACGACCTCGCGCGCCGGCGTCGGCCTGTCGCTGCTGGCGATGATCGTCGCCTTCACGCTGTTCCTGCGCAAGGACCTGCCGCCGCGCACCGGCATCTGGATCTCGCTCGGCTCCGGCGCCGCCGTCGCGCTCGGCCTGTTGCAGCTGCTCGGCGGCCGCGTCTCCAGCCGCTTCGACAGCCAGGGCTTGGTCGACGAGGGCCGCATCGAGGCCTGGAAATCCACGCTGCGGATCATCGCCGACAATCCCTGGTTCGGCACCGGCATGGGCACCTTCCAATGGGCCTTCCCGCCGTACCGCAGCCCCAACATCTCGATTCGCGGCGTTTGGGATGCGGCGCATTCGACGCCGCTGGAGCTTGCCTCCGAGGTAGGCATCCCCATGGCGCTGCTGGTGGCGCTCGGCTGGGCCATCATGCTGCTGGTGCTGGCGAGAGGCGTGTTCACCCGTCGGCGCGACGTCATCATCCCGCTTTCCGCTGCGGCGACCGCGACGCTGTCGCTGCTGCATTCGTGCCTCGACTTCACGCTGCAGGTGCCCGGCTACAGCATTCCGTTCTTTGCGCTTTTCGGCGCCGGCCTGGCCCAGTCCTTCTCCCGCCGGGACGGCCGCGCTACGGCAGATGCCATCGCCACCGCACCGCGAGCGGAGTGCCGCTCCGCAACCGCAGCCAAAGCGGCGCGCGCGCAGGGCGAGCTTCACAAAAGTGTCTAGATATGAAGCAGTTGCGCCGTTTACGAAGTCTTTAGAATAAGTGGACAGCTGTTTTCTCTTCCGCTAGGTTCCGCACTGCACAGCCATTTGCCCGGGCCGAGGAATCGGGGCAGCTGATTTTTTGGAGGTTGATTTATGAGCGTTATCCGAAACGCGCTTCGCATGGCTGCCGCCGCGGCCTTCGCCGCGACGATCATCACGGCCGCCAGCGCCGCCGTTTACCCGCCGCAGCGCCAGCTGCCGGCCACCGTCATTTCCGATTTCAAGGCCGCGCCCAACAGCCTCTTGCAGCAATATCCGACCGGCGGCCCGCAGCTGATCTCGCGCGTGCGCGATCTCGGCGCCTCCGATCCCACCACGCTGACGGGTCTGATCGCGCTCCTGAAGGATCGCGCGACCACCCCGGATCAGATGCGCGCGATCGTCGCCGGCCTCGCCCAGGTCGCCCGCATGGCCGCGCAGTCCGACCAGGCCTATGCCAATGAGATCCAGGCCGCGATCGCCAATACCGGCAACGCCGACGTGATCGCCGCCTACCAGGCCGCGACCGGCGACGTCGCAATCGCCGCGACCGGCGGCGGCGGTGGTGGTGGCAGCGGCTCAGGCGGCCCGACCGGCAACAACTTCCCGAACGGCGGCAATGGCGGCGGCGCTGTCAGGTTCGGCAACAACAACAACGCCAACAATCCGCCCGCTACCGCCGGCGGCGGCGTCGGCGGCACCACCCCCAATCAGGTGAGCCCGCGCTAAACCCGTGCGCGGCAGACATTGTTGCGAAGGTCCAGCAGAGCGGCGCCATCGAGCGCCGCTTTTGCGTTGGCGGCGTTAACGCTCACGCGAATTGTAGTGTCAAAGTCGCGCTGCCCTGCATCAACAGCGTTCAACTTCAGATGACCTTGTGCTACCTTAATATATAGCGACGGAGCAGAGGGGCTTGCTTCCGAACGCGGGAGGCAATTGCCAAGCCTCCACACAAACCTTCATCCCTAAAAAGCAGATCGCGGATTGATTTCAGGAATCGATAAATGTTGCAGGTGAACAAGCCGACCTCGGAGATCAACCGTGATTTCCCCGAGGCCGACGGCTCCCCGTCACAGTCGCTGACCTCCTACCTCGACATCGTCCGCCGCCAGTTCCCGACCGTGGTCGCGATCGTCTCGGCCTGCGTGATCCTGGCGCTGCTCTATCTCTTCACCGCCGCGCCGCTGTTTACCTCCACGGCGTCGATGGTGATCGACACCCGCAAGGTGCAGCTGTTCCAGCAGCAATCCGTGCTCGGCGACATCGCGGTCGATTCCGCGACGGTGGAGACTCAGGTCGAGATCCTGAAGTCCGAGAACATCAGCCTCGCGGTGATCCGCGACCTGCGTCTCATTGACGATCCCGAATTCACCAGCGCCGGCGGTGGCCTGCTCGGCACCTTCGTCGGAGCCGTAGCCAGCCTGTTTTCCGACGGGCATGCTCCCTCCGAATTCGAACAGACGCGCAAAGCGCTGGAGCGTTTCGAGAAGAGCCGCACCATCAAGCGCCTCGGTCTCACCTACGTCATGGAGATCGGCTTCACCTCAAAGGACCCCGCCAAGGCTGCGCGCATCGCCAATGCCATCGCGGACGCTTATATCGTCGACTCACTCGAGGCCAAGTACCAAGCTACCCGCCGCGCTAGCGTCTGGCTGCAGGACCGTATCAAGGAGCTGCGCACCCAGGCCTCCGCGGCGCAGAGGGCCGTGGTGGATTTCAAGACCGCCAACAACATCGTCGACACCGGCGGCCGGCTGATGAACGAGCAGCAACTCGCGGAGGTGAATAGCCAGCTTATCATGGCGCATGCGTCAACTGCCGAGGCCAAGGCGCGGCTAGACCGGATGAATGATATCCAGAAGCAGGATGTTCCGGACGCCAACGTCGCCGATGCGCTGAAGAACGACACCATCGTCAAGCTGCGCGGGCAGTATGTCGACATGGCCGCCAAAGAGTCTATTTGGTCGGCCAAGTATGGCCCCGATCACCTTGCGGCGGTCAATCTCCGCAACCAGATGGCCGAGATCAAGCGGAACATCACTTCCGAGCTGAAGCGCATTCAAGAATCCTACAAGAGCGATTACGATATCGCGGTGACGCGCGAGGAGGCGATCAAGTCGAGCCTCGCCAACGTTGTTTCGGAATCGCAGCTCACCAACCAGGCGCAGGTCCAGCTGCGCGAGCTCGAGAGCAACGCCCAGAGCTATCAGGCGATGTACGACAACTTCCTGCAGCGATATATGGAAAGCGTGCAGCAGCAGTCGTTCCCGATCACCGAGGCGCGCGTGATCAGTGCGGCGACGACGCCGTTGAAGAAGAGCAGTCCCAAGTCGCTTATCGTCCTAGCGGCGAGCGTGTTCGGCGGCGTGATGCTAGCATTCGCAGCCGCGACGGCGCGCGAACTCACCGACAAGGTGTTCCGCACAACTGGGCAAGTGGAGGACGTGCTGGGCGCGAACTGCATCGCAATCCTGCCGGCGCTCGGCACTAGTGCCGTCCCTCCGGGGCTCGGCGAGAAGATGTTGGGCGGCAGGCTCGCGGGCAAGAACAATCCTCAACCCGACCTCTTGCGGTACGTGGTCGACAACCCGCTTTCGCGCTTCTCGGAAGCCGTGCGCTCGGTAAAGGTGGCAGTGGACCTCAACGCCATAGTCCGCGAGAACCGTGTGCTCGCCACCACCTCAACCCTGCCGAACGAAGGCAAGAGTACGCTCTCGACCAATCTCGCCCAGCTCATGGCGCATGGTGGCGCGAGGGTCATCTTGGTCGATTCCGATCTGCGCAACCCGTCGCTGTCGCGTGCGCTGGTCCCCGATGCGAAGATCGGCCTGGTCGATGTCGTCGCGCAAAAAATCCGGCTAGAGGATGCGCTGGTCGTCGATGCGCAGACAAAACTGTCCATTCTGCCGGCTGGCACCACTTCCAAGCTGCTGCACACCAATGAGATCCTCGCCTCGAAGGCGATGCACGCGCTAGTCACCGAGCTACGCTCGAAATTCGATTACGTGGTGCTGGATATGCCCCCGATGGCGCCAGTGGTGGATGTGCGGGTCACCTCATCCTTCATCGATTCTTACGTGTTCGTTGTTGAGTGGGGTAAAACCAAAATCGATGTGGTCAGGCACAATCTGCGCGGCTCGCCAGAGATCCAAGACAAGCTGCTTGGCGTGGTCCTGAACAAAGCCGACACCAAGGCGCTCGCCCGGTACGAGTCCTACCACGGCCGCTACTATTACCAGAAGTATTATGCTCGGTATGGATATGTGGAGTAGTGTGCGGTTCGCGTTGCTGCTGCCCAGCAGCATCGCATTGCTTTGGTCCTTGACCGTTCTGCCTACCTTCCGTTCCGCCACGCCAGTTCGCGAACTGACGGAGCGCGTCCTCGCCGATCAGCGCTTCAAGCCGGCAGCGTTAGTTGAGGCGCTGGCTCGAATTGAGCGTGAGCCAAGTCGGCTCGTGGTAGCGACCTCCGTTGTCCGGGCGGCTGCACTCGTCGGACTTGGCGTTGCCGAAGGCGCGATCGATCGGACCTCTCCTGAAATGGCAGATCGCGAAGTAGCGGCAGCCGAGCAGAGGGTACGGGCGGCGCTGTCACTGAACCCGACGGACGCATTTTTGTGGCTGATGCTCTATTCTGTGGCCGCAGAGCGCAATGGATTTGATATTGGGTTGATCAAATACTTGGATCAGTCTTACGCGACGGGGCCGTACGAGGGCTTGATCGCTCTTCGCCGCAACAGGTTAACGTTGGCCGTCTTTTCGATGCTCGGTCCGGCAACCCGAGAGAGAGCAGGAAGTGAATTCGCGGGGTTGGTGGACTCGGGATTCAGCGAGGATGCGGCCCTCATCCTTACAAGTGTCGGGTGGGTTAACCGTGAGCAACTGCTACCATTGCTTGAACGAACCGATATTGCCAGCCGGGAAGCTTTGGCAAGGCAGCTTTCGCGTCGAGGTTTCAGCGTTGAAATACCAGGAGTGAAACAGAGTGACAGGCCTTGGGGATGATCTTCATATCAGCAATTGAACGCTGGCCAATCTGCGTTTTGCTAGTCGTGTGGGCCGGAATGGCTCCTGTGCATGGCCAAACGCCCAATTCTAACCCGAAATTCACGCTGCAAGGGCCAGCCGAGCAAACGGGAAAGCCATTTTCTCGGGGTCCATCGGGGCGGCCTTGTCTCGATCTGGAAGCCGCCGCTCGGGCTCATGTGGTGAATCCGTCAGTATTGGACCACGTCGTGAGCGTCAAGAATAGCTGTCCTCGAACAATCAAGGTGAGAGTCTGCTACTTTCAATCAGAGCATTGTAACGAATTTGCAGTCGGCGGGTACAAGAGAGTCGATACCGTCCTCGGTATAATGACCAAGGTTTCCATCTTCAGATATTCAGTCACTGAAATACGGTAAATGCGTCTGCATTCTGCAGTGTTGACCGTTGATTTCCATTTCCGCACCACGGCTGCTCGAGGTAGCCGCGGAAATCACTGTTTTCCCCAACGGGTCCCTCTCCAATTCCAAAATCTAATCCATGAGAATCGTTTAGCCAAAATCACGTACATGCCTGTCGTTACGGCCGCTTCAGCTGTAAGCGTGGCAAGAGCCATCCCGCCAGCTCCCCACATGCATGACAATGGCGCAGCCAGAGCCACGCCAATGATAGCACCCCCTAAAAGGCAAGCCGTGTACTCTTTTCTCATCCCAAATGGCAGCATTATCAACTGGCCCAGTACGCTGTGCACTCCGAGAAAGAAAATCAGGCCGGACAGCATACGAAATACTGAGACCGCGCCATCGAATTGTGGCCCCAGCAAAAGGTGAACCAGAAGTGGCGCGGAAAGCGCGGAGGCGGCCGCAACCAGCAGCACCAAGCTGCTTTGGATGAACAGGACCCTTAGGCAGAGACTCGGCGCGCGCCCGATATCGGTTTTGACCACGTGATTAATGCGAGGATAGAAGACCATCGGAATCGGGGTGTAGATTCCCTGTAGAGGGCGCCGGATTCTATCAGCACCGACAAAGAAGCCGACCTGAGTGTTTCCGGAAAGGGACCCGAGAATGATCGGAAGGCTATTTGTATAAGCGTTCGTGATCGCTGTTGAAGCAAATATCAGCCACCCGTTCGAAATTTGGTCTCTTATCTCACCGAACGACGTTTGCGGCTTTCGGACGAGGCCTAAACGCCAAGCGGCCGCGAACGTCAGAAAAGCGGTTATAAGATTCGAGAGAACTGTTGCAGTTGCGGCGCCAAGAAGATCCTCCTGTCTGTGAACGAGTAGATAGACGAGGGGTATCAATGTCATTCTGCCAGTAACAGAAGCGACGCTGAACTGTTTGAGATGCTCGGTTCCCCGGAGAACCCAGTCCACGTTCAACGTTGCGCCAAGAATGCCCACGGTGGAGATTGCTAATACGACTTTCAGGCTAGTATTCTCGATCGCAAGATGCGCAATCAGCAAAATGAAGATAGCTCCAAATCCGCCCAATACGGTCTTCGCCCCTATCGTCGTCCAAAGGAGCCGATTCAACTCCCCGCCGTCCGCACGCGCGTGCGCGGCTGCCTGAGTGGCTGTGAAATTGAAGCCCCAATCCGTCAGCAGCAATGCATACGCTGTGATCGCAGTCGCTAGGCCCAATATTCCGAAGCCTTCGACGCCCAATGTCCGAGCGAGATAAGGAAAGGTTATAAGAGAGACAAGATAGTTGGAGCCTTGAAAGACGCTTGCTGCCGTAAGCGCTCCGGCAGTGGTCCCGCGAAGCCGCGGCGTCACGTACTGTTTTAGCAATGAGTAGAGATGCAACACGGGGCCCTCGGCTCTATCTTCAACTAGTTCTTGGAGATTTCGCCATCTTCAAAGCGGCGCCAAGATCCTCGAAACTCGAACGTTGCACCTCCTTGAACGTTGGCAACATTCCAGCCTGGAGAGGGCAATCCTCTAGCGCCAAAGGTCCACAAGTTCTCGAGAACTAAGCTGGTTCGAAACGCATTCAAAAAAGCCCCAGTGCTGCGGGACTCGTTTATGAAATACTGCACCTCTAGATTTCGAATAATGACTTGGCCGCCGCCAAAAGCTGCAAGGGGGGCATTGGGTATTGTAATCTTGACACTCTCAAATCGAATTCCATCGATAATGTTCTGCCGGTTTTGGAGATAGAGATTGCTGTTTACCCCCCGATTGAATTCCAGATTTGTTCCGTAAAATTCAGACATTCCTTTTATGCTTACCGCTGGCTCGATCGAGTTCTTGTTCTGAGCGTAGAAGTTGACCAAGTTTCCGCGCGGAGATCCGGCCCTTAGTGTATCAAGCCATATAGTTGCGCCAGTCATGCCCGTATAAGAAGTTACGTTTTTTATATACCACCCCCAAATTGGACAAGTATTGCCACCTCCGTAGCTCTCTGGATCGACAGCGATCCCACGCCAGCCGTTTACAAAGACGACTCGATCGATCTCGAAGTCATAGATGCCGTCTCCTGTTGCCGCGGAACTGCCTAGAGCAATAGCAACAGCGGCTCGATCTGTCGTTTCTTGATCGTTCCTGTACTGAAATCTGAACCCCGAGATCTTCCACTTGTGGCTTCTGCCTTTGGCCGGTGTAAGAAGCCTAAGGATAGGAATGTTATCCGTTAAACTCATTATTGTGGGCATGCCATAACCAATGAGCTCCCAACCGGAGCCGTTGGACGGAAGGGTCAACGTTCGGCGGATGAGGTAAGTGCCAGCCGGATAAACCAGTCGGCCAGGACGGCCTGAGTTGACGGTCTTGCTCAGCAAAGAGTGTGCCGCAGAGAGAGCTTCCGTATCGTCATGCACGCCGTCACCCCGAGCGCCTGCCCACTTGACGTTAATGATGCCATTGGTCTCTGCGCGGATGTAGCACACGCCTTCTCTATTCTGGTAATGTAGAACGCCATCGTCGACGCAGGAATCGGGAGCGCGCAGAAGCATCCCTTCGCCACCGTCACCCACGCTCGAGTAACCAGTTGCGTATGCAATCGGCGGGTTTCCGCTCTGCTGGCGAAACGCCTCGATTGTGCCAATCGCAGCGATCGACTCTGCCAGAGCCGGAGAAGCAACAAGAAGCAAGGAGATAACAATCGAGCAAACTATCAGCGCCGTCGCTGAAGCTGCAAGATACTCCATCCACTTGGCTTTTCCAATGCAGTTGCTACTAGAGCGATCTCTCAGAATGTCAACCAAGTATCGGCGAAACATGCACTAAGTACCTTAACCCTGCTTGCTATTTGGTCGTGCGTACTTGTCTATGATTCTCTACAGTTTGAGCATTTGCTAGTCCTCTAGGAGCTTTTGTGACGAAAATATTGCAGATCGGCGCATACTTGGCACCAAATCTTGTCGGCGGAGCCGAGGTCTCTGCCCGAGAGATTGCTGGTCAACTGCGAAGCGCAGGCTGCCAAGTGATCGGGTTTTCCTCGGCGGTGAACAACGAGAGGAAGGGAGCCAAAGTGGTGTACTCCAGCTCCATTCATCGATCTACAGCACTGGCCCGACTGACCGGATACAAGAAATACCTATACTATCTGCTTGAGCAGGTGAATCTTTGGCCTGCCATCAAGGTCTTTCTGTTGATCAAACGAGCTCGGATTGACTTGGTGCTCGTTCATTCATGGCGAGGGCTTGGAGAGTGGCTCCCGACCGCGGTCCTAATGAGCGGCAGACCAGTCATTTTCGTCCTGCCCGACTTTGCATTTGTCTGTCTGAACAAGGGTGCTCGCCGGAACGATCGGAATTGCAGTCAGCAATGTCTTGATTGTGGTTTGAGCTCAAGGCTCCGAATTGCTTTGGCGCGGAGGCGCAACGCTGTTTGTTTCGTGGCGCCTTCAGCGGCGCATGCCGAAGCCGTTAAGCGGCTTGCTGGTGGAGCGCTCGACGTCACCGTCATCCACAATCCGAACAAATATACAGTTAAGTCCAGGACTCGTTTGCCCGTGACCCGTTTGCAATTCGGATATGTTGGCCGGCTGGAGGAAGACAAAGGTTTTTCAACTTTCTTGGCGCTTGCCCGCAAGTTTGCTGACAGAGCGAGATTTGTCGTGGCAGGAGAGGGAGCAATGGTAGCGGAGGCCGAGGCGAGCGCAGCTTCCGGCTACATCCGATACCTCGGGCAGGTATCAAAAAGCCAGATATGTGACGTATATGATTCTCTGGATGCTTTGCTCGTTCCATCCAAGTGGAGAGAAAACTTCCCCGGCGTGTGTGTGGAAGCGCTGCTATCAGGGCTTCCGGTAATAGGTTCAGCAATCGGCGGCATTCCGGAGATCATCAAAGACCAAGTCACAGGTCGACTTCTGCCTCCCGATGACATAGGCAAATGGGAGCAGGTTCTGGAAGAGATAGTGTCCGCGCCCGCGCTGATTGAGGACTACTCGAGGAATGCCCTATCTGAGGGAGCGCGGTTCGATCCGGCCGCGAGCTTATCCAGGTATCGAGATTTAGTTAGGCAAATGACAGCAAAGTATCCTCGGCTGATTGCGGCCTCCGGCACCTAGACCTGTTCATGGAACGTCCAGTACGATCCCGCTCACCAATAACCGCCGCGACCTCGACTGTTCGGCCGGGCTCTCGCCTCGAATCTGTCAATAGCTGGCTGGTGTGTGCCTTCTACGTTGCCTACTATCTTGAAATATCTATTGTCTATAACGAAGTCGCTGTCTTTCCTTTTTTCGGCTGCGTTTGCTTAGCTCTGTTGATCCTCGTTTTTAACCGGCACCGCGTTCAGTCCGCCGACATCACTGCCCTTGGCTTTATATTTTTGATCTACTTCTCATCTGCGGCCGTACACTATGGAGACTCGGAAGAGCTAACTCGCCGGCTGTCCTCACTTGCAAATGGCTGCCTAGTATTGTTGTTGGGTTATTGCTGGTGTCTTGCCTTAACCGGCCTGCCCTCAACGCGAATAGCTCGAATGGCACTTGGGATTGCCGTTTTTATCACGGCGTATGCCGCGCTTGAGCAATTTGAGCTCTTTCGTCAGCTTAGCAACGAACTTCGTTCGTGGGTGTATCCACGAGGAGTCTACGATCAGGACACCAGAGATATCGCGCTCTACGGTGCCGTCCGTCCTAAAGTCTTCCTTCGGGAGCCGTCACTAGTCGGAATAAATCTCGGGCTCGCACTCTCGGTGTGGCTTCTGGTCCAACGACCGGTAAGTCTAACACGGCTAGCTGTTACTCTTGCTTGGCTCGTTGGTGCGGTTTTTGTGATTCGTTCTCCCACGCTCGCCATCTTTGCGGCGATATGCATCTATGGCTTTCTGAACTATAGCCTGCCAAGACGAGATCTAGTGAACGTCATTGGTATCTCGAGCGTGGTGGCCGTCTTCATGCTTCCCGGATTGAGCCTTGTCGTTTCAGAACTCTTTGGTGGGGTCTTTGAAAGGATCACAGCGGGATGGAGCTTTTATCTTCGACTAATCGGGCCTTATAAAATCGCTCAAGCGATGCTCGTCGAAAATCCATTGTTCGGATTCGGAATTGGTGCATCGCAGGTTTTGTTGAGTGAAGTTCAATCGACTTATGCATCACTGTCTGCAATTGCTGGCATGAAAGACTTTGATCAATCCGTTTCCATTCGACCGGAGCTCTTCATTACCAATGCCTTCTGGCACTATTGGATCGTTTTTGGAGTAGCCTCAGGCTTGATACTACTCTTTGCTTTTTCCCGGCTGTTGCGAGCGCTCTACGTTAAGTCGCCGCTATTCATTCTAGTGAGCTTCTGCCTAGCGAGTCAGACGCTAGGCGGAATCACGGGGATATGGATTTCGTTCATTCTTTTTACTTACATTTCCGTCGATGTGGTGCGCGGAACTCAGGTTGCATCGCGCGGATGTTCCTTCTGAGGCCGTGAGGATACCGCAGCCACAACGGCGTCGCGCAATGGGAGGAGGCAACTTTCCCAATTGAATTTGCTGGTGCAAGCGGCTTTGAATTCACGAAAGCGCGTTATGAGGTCGGGGGATCGGCTCGCCTGCTCAATCGTACGCCAGATATCTTCCTTGGTGGATATTTTTCGAACGAACTCGTCTGCATGCGGGAGATCCGCAAATTCAGGAGAGATATCGCAAGCGCTAAGCACGATGCAATTCTTTGCGACGTACTCAAGAGCTTTCAACTTGAAGCCTCCAAGGAAACTATCGGTGATCAAGCCAAACCTTATACAAGTTTCCCAATCCAATGGACGCAGTTGAGGCTGCATCGCTTGAGCTCCCAAAATGCGTCGGGCAGTTTCATCGAAGGCGATTATCTTGCTAGGTAACGGCGCCCCCATTGCAAAGGTTTTCAAATCTCTTCGCTTTCGCCACCAGGCGTAGGAGCCAGTCAGAATGATTTCTGGTGCCAGCATGGCGCCCTCGCTAAGCGCAGCGGGCGCAGGACATCCAGGGGGTGCAAGAAAGATGTGCTCCCTTTTTACCCCAGCGTTTCGAAGTCCTTCTACGTCTAATTTTGAGATGCAGACTAACTCGGCGGCTGTATCGTCGTACCATTTGCGTTCAAATTGAACCGCAAATGGTTTAAAGACGCGAGTTCGAATGTCGGGGTCTGTGGCCGCCACAACTGAATGGACGTTGTGTGCCGCGAGCACGGATCGGATTCCGACAGACTTTGCTACATCAACGAGCGGAAACGTTGCCTCGTTGAAGAAGCAGATTACATCAGGTTGAGCGGCTTCGATCGCGCGGTAAACCCGTTCTCGATTCTTCTGCCCAAGGTACCGCGTTGTTTCCGGTGGCGCTCCTTTTGCGATTTCGAGAAGCTGGCGAGTTCTTCCGATTGGCTCAAGTTCGCAAACATCCACTCGCATTGTCTTTGACAAGTATTCAATGGAACGACCGTAGACGATTTCGTCGCCCGAATGCTCTGTTTTTGGCCTCGTTGGACGTACGACGAGGCAGTGTATCCTTCCCTGCATTCGCAATGAGTTAGACATCTTTACGTTTCTGATCGTGTTGACGAGAAGGCGGGCGCACCAACTCCTGAGTTCACGGCCTGCGCGCCTGTTTAAAAAGAAGGTCCGCCTGAAGGGGGCCTCTTGTGGGGTCGACGTGCTGGTTGAACACTCCTCGGAGATCGAATCCGCGCTGGCGCAAAAATTCGATCACTTCTCCTGCTAGCGCTTGGCCTCTATATAGTTCTACGTAGGAGGCCTCTACATAGATAGTTTCGAACCGATTGAGCTGTTCTTCGCATCCCTTCAATACGTCCAATTCGAAACCTTGGACATCGATTTTGAGTAGGGCTGGGGCACTTATCTGATCGCTCGGCAAGATAGACGCAAGTCGCCGCAACTGCACCTTCTTTGTCTTGCTAACAGCAGTCCCGAAAACCTCTACTTGAGTAGCCGCCGGGGCCAAAATCGATGATGAGTCGTTCTCGTTTGTAACATTCATCGCGACGTCTATATCTGCTGGACCCACGCCATAGCGAAAGAGTTGGACCTGTTTGTCCTTACTGAAGATACGTGCGAAGATGCCCCAGCAATCTTCAAGTGGCTCGAAGCTGAAGATCTTCGCACCGGGATATCGCTCACGTGCGAACAGCGCGAACTGTCCGACATTCGCTCCCACATCCAGGACGGTCTGATAGTGTACGTGACCCAAAGCCAGGTCGTGCTCGATGCTTGCTGCCACTCCAAACTGTAGAGCGCGTCTTCCTGATGCGGAAGCAAGTGCGTGCAAGAGTTTCCGAATTCGAGTTAGAAGCAGATTCATCAGTGGACCGCGGTGAGAGTGTGCAGTGCGCGTTGCGCTGGGCAAGCACAATCATCTCCGCGCCCTATGATGCTCCAAGTCGCGGCGGAGCAAATACCATGCCTCACGTGCTTCTCCATCAGCTCGACCAGGTGCTTTTTTCCGGACCACCCACTAATCCTGACCCAGTATATGACGTGATGTTTGACGTCTGAGCGTCAGCGATAGCGATGACCCGAGCTGGCGAGCCAACGACAGTAGCTCTCGCCGGGACATCCAAAAGTACAGTTGAGTTCGCGCCCACCACCGCCCATTCACCAACGGTGACGTCCCCTAAGATTGTGGCGCCTGAATAGAGAGTGGCATTATCGCCGATGCTTGGATATGCAGAAACATTATTGTTTGATCGTCCTAATGTGACGTTCTGATAGATCGTGACGTCCTTGCCAATAACCGCCCCTTCGCCGATAACAATCCCAATGGGGTGAGGCAGCGAAAGTCCTTCTCCCAAAACCGCGGTCCTAGCAATATAGCATCCGTACGTTGTGACAGTGGACCGCCATATCAGAAGCGAAAGCGGACGGAAAACACGTCGGAGGCGATGGTGGTAGAAAAGCTGCGCTATGCGAGCTCTTGTCACCACACAGAATCCAGGCGAAACGAGCAGCCCTATCAGGATCCCAGAAATCCCAGAGCGCTCGCAATTGTTCCTTTTCAAATCGCGCTTCCACATCGGCGACCCATATTCTGCGCAGTCCGACTTGAGAGATTTAAAGGGATTGAGTCCGTCAGATATCTTGATCGCTGACGAGATACCCGCCTAACTGTTCATATGGATTGCGGAGCACGCTAGATTCACTAGTACGCTGTCGGTCGACCAAATGTGACCATCACCGTTTTCAGCAAGATCTTTACGTCCAGCCCCACGCTCCAATTATTGATGTACCACAGATCATACTCCACGCGCTTCTGCATCAGGTCGAGCGTGCGGGTTTCTCCGCGATAACCATTAACCTGGGCCCAGCCGGTGATGCCGGGCTTGACGTGGTGGCGGAAGGCGTAGTTGCCGATGATCTGCTCATATTCGGTGTTGTGGGCGGCCGCGTGCGGGCGGGGGCCGACCAGCGACATGTCGCCCTTGAGCACGTTGAGGAGCTGCGGCAGCTCGTCGATCGAGGTCTTGCGCAGCCATTTGCCGATTGGCGTGACGCGCGGGTCGTTCTTCTGCGCCTGCTGAATCGTCGGGCCGTCCTCGAGCACGCGCATGGTGCGGAACTTGAAGATCCTGAACGCGCGCCCACCGAAGCCGTGGCGGGTCTGGCGGAAGAACACCGGCCCCCGCGAGGTCAGCTTGATCAAGAGCGCGGTCACCAGCATCACCGGCGCGAACACGAGCAGCGCAAGGCTGGCGCCGGCAAGGTCCAGCGCGCGCTTGAGCGCGCGTTCGCGCCAGGTGAGCGGGGCGCGGCGCAGCTCGGCGGTGAAGGTGTTGCCGGTGCCGACCAGCGGATAGCGCAGGAAGCGCGCCGTGTTGGGGTCCGGCACCAGATGCACGGGGAGGGGGAGGATCTTCAGCACGTCCAGAATGCTGTCGATCGCATGCTGCCGGCTCCAGTTGATCAAGAGGAAGACGTGCTCGATCCGGTGCTCGCGGGCGTAATTGATCAGCTCCTCGAAGCGCGGCGCCAGCGAGGACAGCAGCAGCGGCGAAGCCAGCTCCCTGGCCGGAATCTCCATCACGCGCATCAGGCGGTAGCCGTGCTGGCCGAGGTCCTCGACCGCGTTGGACGAGGTGGCAAGGCCGAACTCGGCGATCAGAAGCGCCCGTCCGTTGGCGAAGGCGCCGGTGCGCAAGGCATGCGCGGTCCAGCGCGCCGCCACAATCTTCCAGGCGAGCAGGGCGGCAAGGCCGACCAGATAGAACGAGATCGTGGTGCCGCGCGAGAACTCGTCGCTGACCTTCATCGTGAAGGCGATCGCCAGCAGCGCGCCGAACAGGCCCGTCCAGGTCGCCAGCGTCATCCGGAACGTGCGGGGCAGGTGGGTGACCGTCTTGAGGCGATAGCCCTGCTGCACGATGGTCAGCAGGACGAAGTTGATCGCCACCAGCACGCTGGCGGCCGCATAGACGTCCGCCTTGCCGAGCGTGCCCGCGGTAACGACGTGATAGCCGACCGCGCAGCCGATGCCGCTGACCACGATCAGCGCCGCATCCACCACCGCCAGCAGCCGTTCGACCACCACAGGTCGCAGCCAGCTCGGCGCAAAGCCTGTAGATGTAGGCGCGATCGGCTCGACCAGCCGAATTTCCGTCGCAGAATCAGCGACAGGCACCGGCCGAGTGGAAAGAATTGTCATCCTGCCAAACCCATTGACGCAAAATTCATTAGCCCGAACAAGCCGTGCTATCGGGCAAAATCGCTGTTAGAACAAGGCGAAGGAAAAATTAACCTTACCCCACAAGTGTGCATTGTAGCTCATCTCGCCTCGACTGATATGTTAAATTTCACAACCCGTTAGGAAGTCCTCGTTGCCTCGCACCCAGTCCCGGCGGCGGACCCGGCCGAGAGGGAAGCGCTACCTCGCCATTGGCCTTGCGGCCGTCGCTTTGGTGGGACTTGTGCTTCTCCTTCTGCGCCCCGATGCGGCGCCGATCCGAGCTCCAACAGCGTCCAGGCCCGTTGCGATCAAGCTCCTCCTTGATGGGCCCTATGGCGCGCGGTTTGCCGGGGAGCTCGCTGCATCCAGGCAGGGATATTTCTCCTCCCGCATCGAGGTGTCGGCGCAACCCGATCCTGACTTCGTCCAAACCATTGCACGCCAACATGCCATCGGCGTGACGAGCGGCCAGAACTTCCTGCTGGCGAGCTGGCGCGGCGTCCCCGTGACTGCGTTTGCCGCGAGCTTCCTCGACACCTCTGTCGCGATCTTCACGCTCGAAACCTCCGCCTTGCGGCGGCCGGCCGATCTGGTCGGAAAGCGGGTCGGATACCGCAGGGCGAGTGAGGGAGACGTCGTCTTCGATGCCATGATGGCGCAGCTCGGGCTGCCCCGCAGCCAGATCACCAAGGTGCCGGACCGCGACAGCTTCGAAGCCCTGCGGGCCGGGGAGGTGGATGCGATCATCGCCGCCATCGACGAGCAGCCGGATCCCACCAGCTCGGCCTTCGTGAAGCTCAACGTCATCAAGCCGCAAGACTATGGTATCCATGTTCCTGGCCTAGTCTATTTCGCGAGCAATACTCTCGTCCATGAACAGCCATCTATGATTGCCGACGTGCTTCAGGGCCTCATTCGAGGATGGCAATTCACCTACGCGGACTATGCACGGAGCGTGCCCGTTCTTACGGGTACCGGACCGGCTGGCCTGAACCCTGAGCGGCTGAAGTTCGAGCTGCAGCAGCAGCGCCCGCTGGTGCTGCCGACGGGCGGCCGCATCGGCGATTACGACGAAAGCCGCTGGCGGACGCTTCGGGATATCCTTCTCTTCGCCAAGCTGGGCGAGGAAGACGTGCCTTTGGCTCAAACGGTCAGCTACCAGTTCTTGCGGGATGTGTACCGCCGTTCACCCGACCTCGCGGCTCCGGGCGCGTGGAGCCAGGACAAATAGGAAAAAAATAGGACCAAGAAGCCACACTTGCGCGCTATATCGTCCCAAAAGGCGCCTGGCCGCCCCGGCATCGGTTGCATTTTCGTCGGTGGCCTTGGTAAAGTTCGGTTCACTATTTGGGCTAGTTGCGGAGTGGCTTTACGGACCGTGACGTTGGTCGGCTGGGGTCTGGCAAGCGCGGGTCGGGGTTCAAATCCGCAGGGGCGAGGAGCTTTTTAGATGTTCAAGACGTTGATGCGAGCAGGTCTTTTGACTGCAACCGTTACCTTCTGCGCAGCGAGCGGAGCGAACGCCGCAATGCAGATGCCCGCGCCGGCCGCCCTGCTCACAGGCGAGAGCCAGGTGACGCCCACTACGTTCTGGGCGCAGCCGTATCCCTACCGGTATGTGCCGCGGCGCCATTGTCCGTTGGTGCGGGTCGAGACACCCTATGGCTGGTACATGGATCGCGTTTGCGCGCCGGTCGGTCCGGTCCTGCGTCGGGCGTACTGAGATCGAAATAAACCGAGCGGCGGCTGCCGCCTGTCACCGATCGTTTTCAAGGCAGTCGCACAATTGATGCGGCTGCCTTGCTTGTTTTTGTTTCATTGTGTGCCGATCATTTGTGCGCGCAGCGCAGGTTCACCATGAATATCTTTGTCGGGCCGGGGCAGGCTGTCGCATGGTGAAGATTGTGTTAGCAGTTCGGCGGGGCTGCATCTGCAGCGTGATAGCGTAAAGCGACCGGTCGCCGGATCTCGCCAGGTGGTGCGATCCAGCCAAACCGATGCTGATAGAGGGTACGATGACAGGGGCTTCAACCTACGATCTCACGGCCAAACGTGTCTTCGTTGCGGGTCACCGCGGCATGGTGGGATCAGCTGTCGTCCGCCGGCTTGCATCGGAGAACTGCACCGTGCTCACGGCTGATCGGCGCGAGCTGGACCTGACGAAGGAAGAACCCACGCTCAAATGGCTCGAGGCCAATCGCCCGGACGTCGTGGTTCATGCCGCTGCAAAGGTCGGCGGTATCGCAGCCAACAACAATTTCCCGGTCGACTTTCTCTGCGACAACCTCGCGCTGGAATTGAGCGTGATCCGCGCAAGTCACGCGGTTGGTGTGCAGCGCCTGCTGTTCCTCGGCTCGTCCTGCATCTATCCAAAGCACGCCAAGCAGCCGATGGCCGAATGCGAATTGTTGACAGGACCGCTCGAACCGACCAACGAGTGGTATGCGATCGCCAAGATTGCCGGCCTCAAGATGTGCCAGGCGTATCGTCGGCAATATGGCGACGATTTCATCTCGGTGATGCCGACCAATCTCTACGGCCGCGGTGACAATTATCATCCGGACCATAGTCATGTGCCGGCCGCATTGATCCGACGTTTCCACGAAGCCAAGCTCGCCAATGCACCCAGCGTTTCGGTGTGGGGCACCGGCACGCCGCTGCGCGAATTCCTCAATGTCGATGATTTTGCGGATGCCTGCGTTTTCCTTCTGAAGAACTATTCGAGTGACCAGCCCATCAATGTCGGCACGGGCGACGAATTGTCGATTGCCGAATTCGCGACCACAGTCGCGGAGGTGGTGGGCTACGGGGGCAAGCTCGCGTTCGATACATCCAAGCCTGACGGAACGCCACGCAAGTTGCTGGATAGCTCGAGAATCCGAGCACTTGGTTGGCAGCCGAAAGTTGCCCTGCGGACAGGCCTTGCAGCCGCCTACGCAGATTATCTTCATGGCTACGGGCGTCATCTGGAAGTCGGCGCAACGCGCTGAGTAGACTAGTTAGATTGCTAGAGATTTTTTTATTCTGAAGTTTGAATTGGGGCGGGCTTTATGCGTGTTCTCTTGGTCGGCATCAATTATGCCCCCGATCTGATCGGTGTGGCGAAATACAACGCCGAGCTCTGCGAAAGTCTGGTCGCCGAAGGCCATGAAGTCAGAGTGATTACGGCGCCTCCCTATTACCCCGCCTGGAAAATCCCACCTGCATTCAATTCCTCGTACTTCAGATCGAGAGATGTTGACGGAGTTCGAGTAACGCGTACGCCGATTTATGTGCCCGGACATCCCTCTGGCGTCAGACGGCTAGTCCATCACGCTTCATTCGCGCTCACGAGCTCGGCCCCGGTTCTTCTTGAGGCGCTGTCCTGGCGGCCCGACGTCATGATCGCTGTCGCACCTTCGCTGATGTCGGCAGCCTTCGTCTCGTTCGTCGCTCGTCGCGTCGGCGCCAAATCATGGCTTCACGTGCAGGATTTCGAGGTGGATGCGGCGTTCGATCTTGGTTTGCTGCGCAATCCTTACTTACGAAAATGGATGCTTCGAATCGAAGCGGCGATCCTCAAATCGTTCGACAACGTTTCAACCATCTCTCAAGCGATGGTAGAGCGGTTGAGGATCAAGGGATTGCGGCCCGACAAAACCGCGGAAGTGAGGAACTGGATCGACACGACTGCGATTTGCCCGGGGCCTCGAGCGACCAAATACCGTCAACAACTGAGCCTGGCTGAGAGCGATATCGTTGGACTTTATTCCGGCACGATGTCCAACAAGCAGGGTCTTGAACTCGTGATCGAGGCCGCGATTGGCCTGGAGCGAAGTCATCCGCATATCCACTTCATCCTTGCAGGCGAAGGGCCTCACAAGATGAGGCTCGAGCAGCTTGCAGCCGGACATCGCAATATCCACTTTCTCGGGCTTCAGCCCAATGACAGCTTCAATCAATTGATGGCCACGGCCGATTTCCATCTGATTCCGCAGAAGGCCGAGGCCGCCGATCTCGTGTTGCCCTCGAAGCTCGGCGCGATCTTCGCATCCGCTCGGCCGGTCATTGCGATGGCCGAAGAAGGCACCGGCCTCGCGGCGGAAGTCACGAACGCGGGCCTCGTGATTCCGCCAGGAGATTCGTCGGCTCTCGAAATGGCAATTTGCCAGCTCAGCGACGCGCCCACCCTGCGTGAGCATTACGGCGAAGAAGGAAGAAGGCGAGCTCTTGATCGCTGGGATCGACGCACGATCGTGCGCCGGTGGTCGGAGGCCATGACAGGGCAGGGCAATGCGACAGGGCAGACGAGTGCCAGCCCGGCGGGCGCTGCCAACGATATTGGGCTTCCTGTGGGGGATGCCGTTCGGTCGCCCTGAGGCATTCGACAGAGTTGGATACGGTCCGAAAAGAATGAGCGCCGCAATGGGCGCTCATTTGCTTGCTTGAGTTGCTTGATAGCCGATCTATGAGAACTACTCGTGGCGCGGATAATATCTAAACCCGTGCTGCTTGATGAGTTCGTCGCGCTTTGCGGACCCGAGATCTTCCTTCATCATTTCTCGAACCAGGCTTTCGAACGACGTCTTGGGCTCCCAGCCAAGTTTCTGCTTGGCCTTTGACGGGTCACCAAGAAGCGTCGCCACCTCAGTTGGGCGGAAATAGCGGGGATCGACCGAAACGACGCACTTGCCGGTCTTGGCGTCATATCCCTTTTCTTCGACGCCGCTTCCATCCCAGCGGATCGTCATACCGACTTCGTTGGCAGCGACATTGACAAAATCTCGGACCGAATGTTGCACGCCAGTAGCGATCACGAAATCCTCGGGCTTGTCCTGCTGCAGCATCAGCCATTGCATTTCGACGTAGTCGCGCGCGTGTCCCCAATCGCGCAAGGCATCCAGATTACCCAGATAGAGCCTTTCCTGCAGCCCCAAATGGATGCGCGCCAAAGCACGCGTGATCTTTCTGGTCACGAAGGTCTCGCCGCGGACCGGAGATTCGTGGTTGAAGAGGATGCCGTTGCAGGCATACATCCCATAGGCTTCGCGGTAATTGACCGCAATCCAGTAGGCATACAGCTTGGCGACCGCGTATGGTGAACGCGGATAGAACGGCGTGGTCTCCTTCTGCGGGATCTCCTGGACCAATCCGTAAAGCTCGGATGTTGACGCTTGATAGAAGCGCGCCTTCCTCTCCAGGCCGGTAATACGCATGGCCTCGAGGATGCGCAGGGTGCCGAGACCGTCGGAATTGGCTGTGTATTCGGGCTCTTCGAACGAAACGGCAACGTGGCTCTGCGCCGCAAGATTATAGATTTCGTCTGGCTGCACTTGGCCAACGATCCGGATCAGGCTCGAGGAATCCGTCAGATCGCCGTAGTGAAGCCGGAAGGGCGGATCGGGCTCGTGCGGATCGAGATAAAGATGATCAATGCGGTCCGTATTGAAGAGGGAGGTCCGGCGCTTGATGCCGTGGACCTCGTATCCCTTCTGCAGAAGAAGTTCGGCCAAATAGGCGCCGTCCTGCCCGGTGACGCCGGTAATAAGTGCTCGTTTCTTTGTCATAATAATCTCAAGGTTCGGTAGGCCGTTCGTACTCGAAAACGAAGAGAATAGGGAGATGGGCTGGGTCAAAAAAGCAAGCTTAGATTAACAGCGTTGAGGTCTGCGCAATAGGCAACAGAGTCCTGCTGAGGCTATTTCGAATTTGTATTCCCAACGGTGAAATTCTGGCTTTATGAATGTTGTACGATTTGTGAATTGAATTTGGCCTGGAGCTTCAGATTTTGGACAAACGCATAATCCCCCTGATCATGTGCGGCGGTGCCGGCACGCGGCTGTGGCCCGCTTCGCGCGAGGTTCGGCTCAAGCAGTTCCCCTGCACAAACCTAAACCAGCTTCTCTGAGAATCTTTGTCTCGAAAACCGAGCGAGGTGCGCTTGCGCCGAGCAGGGCAGCACCAGGAGCTTCTGCTCGCGATCCATCTAATTTGCTGGTCGCGCTTTCAGAAATGCGTTTCAATAATCCAATACAGACCGGGTCACTGGATGGTCGCTGATGACGAACAGCCTTGACGAGGCGCGGTACGATGCGGTGGTGTTGGGCGCTGGAATCAGCGGCCTTGTGGCGACATCGATCTTGCTGCGCGACGGCGCGAGGAACGTCCTTGTCGTCGACGAGTACGCCTGGAGCGGCGGAAACCACATCGATTGCAAGGTCGGCGACTACACCTTCGATGTCGGCAGCTACATCTTCCAGGACGATTCGCCGTTATTGGCGCACTTTCCCGAGTTGTTACCGCTGTATATTCAAATCGACCCGTCGTGGGGGCGTCTCACTCCGCAAGGCGCAGTAAGTCACTATCCGCTGTCCATCAAGGACGATCTGCTTTCAGCCGGCCCGTTGGAATGGCTTTGGATGGTGAGCTCGATCATCTTTGCCCGAACATTCCGCCGCAGGATCCGAAGCGCCAAGGACTTTGCAACCTTTTGGATGGGAAGGCGGTTACTGGAGCGCACAGGACTCGGCTTTTATTTGAGCCGGTTCTACGGATTTCCTGCCGACCAGGTCGACGTCAAGTTCGCAGAGAAAAGAATGCTTTGGATTAAGGAGCATGCGACGCTGCGAAACCTTGTTGGGCGGGCCTTTCGTCGTGCCCCCAATGTGGCTCCCAATCAACAACTCGTTCGACCGCGGGAGGGCTTCGGATTCCTGTATCGCAAGGCAATGGAGCGGCTCGAAGGTCAAGGCGCGGGCTTTGTGCTGGGGACCAAGATAGCTCGCGTTCAAAGGCAGAACGGCGAGTTTTCGATTGTCCTGGCGAACGACCGTGCGATTGTCGGCCGTCGCCTGGTCTCGACCATTCCCCTAGCACGCATCCAAGATCTCTGCGGACTGCAAACGCGTCGAGAGCTGAAAACTGTGACGTTGCTGACGTTGTTCTATAGCTTTTCCGGTGAGAGAGGCTTCAAGCAACCGATCCTGTATAATTTTTCAAGCGAAGGGGCGTGGAAGCGCCTCACGATTCATTCCGATTTCTACGGCAGGTGCCACGGCCGAGAATTCTTCTCCGTCGAAGTCAATGCTGAGCACGTGGCGCACGACATTAGTACGGCAGATAGCAACTTTAGAACTCACACCTGCGACAACAGACTGTTTTTGGGCGACCTTCGGCTTGAGGGCGCGCATATGCTTGACAATGCCTACCCGATCTACACCGAGCAGGCCGACGAACACGCGGCAAGCACGGTGGCTGCACTGCGCAAGTTAGGCGTCGAATCGATTGGACGGCAAGGCAGATTTGACTATCAACCGACCGCTCGCGACTCCACCTTAAAAGCCGAAGCGGCGCTTCGTTCGGATCAGCCTCGGTCAAACCTGGTTTAGATCAGATGCGAGCGCGCCCTCGACTTCATCAGGTAGGTTGCAACACTTTGTACAGGGCCTGTTGAAGACGCGGTCAACGGGTGCTCGGGCAACAAAGGAGCCTTCGAAGCGGAAATTGGGCGTCACTCAGTGGCGGTCGAGCAGGGTGGGGGTGCGGGCGGCGGGCTCATGCGCCATCTTCCTGACCGCGCCAATGAGGCCGCGCAAGCGACCGCAGTTCGTGCAAAAAACTGGCGTGTCATCGAGGGCTCCGTCAGCACACTGAAACGTAACCGCCAGGGTCGCGCAGTTCGAGCAAACGGATTCGAAAGCTGTGGCCTGGGTCGAGCTCGCTCTCATCATCATCCCTTAATGGTTCGATCGATCTCACAACTCGAGAGTGTCGCAACGGCTTAAAGTCGGATCCCATCGAGCGGTGATCAAATCTTCGGTTCGAATGGTTTTCTGTGCTCGCAGAGGTACCAGGCCTCCTGTCTTCAGAGATGTCTGGTCGGCGAGTCGACTTTCAATATGCTGCATCCTCGAATAGAGCCGGGATGGTAGCGAGCATGATCTTGGTGTCGAGTACCATGGACCAATTGCGCGCGTAGAATGCATCGCAGGCAACGCGCCGGCGGTAAGTGGTTGTACTGCGACCGCTCACCTGCCAAAGGCCGGTAATTCCAGGACGGCAGGCGAGGTAGGCGTCGACCTTGTACGCGTACCGCGCCAGTTCTTCTTCGGTGACCGGCCGAGGTCCGACTATGCTCATGTCACCGCGAATGACATTGAACAACTGAGGCAATTCGTCGAGGCTGGAGCGACGCAGCGCTGCGCCTAACAGCGTGACGCGAGGGTCTGCGCGTAACTTGCGAGTGGCCTTCCACTCGGCGGCGGCCGAAGGATCCGACTCCAACAACCGTTGCAGCCGCTCCGTTGCGTCAGGGGCCATGGTACGGAACTTCAGACAGTCGAAGGTCTGACCATTAAAGCCAACTCGTCTATGACGAAACAGCACCGGTCCTGGCGAGAACAAAATCAAGGCCGAGCAACAGAGCAACAGCAAAGGAGAGAGCAGCAGAATGCCAAAAGCCGCCAATACGAGATCAACCGATCTCTTTACGACTGTACCCACGGGACGCGGTGCTACGTGGGCGGGAGAACGTCTCTTTGCGGAAATGAAAGGCAACTCGCCGCGTGTATCGACCACATTGGCCATTGCGGGAACTCCATAAAACAAAACCTAAAAAGCCTTCGAACTCGTCCCCTCTTTTCTTGCGGTCTCATCGCCCCCAATGCGAGCACATTAAATTCTGACGCGGTGCAAAATTAATACAAGTTTAAAGTTTCGGCAGAGGCAGCGGATTTTTTCAGCGTTGTATCAATTGGGCTCGTGATGACTTGCGATTTGAAAAAGGCGGTAGCAGCGCCGTTACCTTCCTTCAGTTTTGATAATAGGAATAGCGCCGATCAGAATAACCCTCAAAGCGACGCATAAACGCTTCGTCGGTTTTGTTGAGCACGGTGCCAAGCAATCGCTCCGAAACAAGCGGCGATGACTGGATTGCCTTGAGGACCTCGTTGGTGGACGTGCCCCATTCGACCACCATCACAAAGGCGTCAAACAGGCTTGCGACCGCTCTGACGTCAGCTATCGGCAAGATCGGCGGCAAATCGCAAATGATGTAGTCGTAGTCCTCGCGAGCTCGCTCCAGTCCCAGCCTGACCGGTGGCGCACAAAGCACATCCGAGCTGTTCGAGGGCGGTGCCCCAGATGGCGAGGGGACGACATCGAAGTTGAAATTGAGGTCGTTGATGATCACGTCTTTGAGACGCAACCGGTCGACTACCATCCGTTGCAGCCCCAACCGGCGCTCGTAGCCAAGCATTTTGGATAAGGCCGGCTTACGCAAATCCGAATCAATCAGAAGCGTGCGGGCTCCGCTTCTCGCAAGAAATGCGGCAAGCGCCGCGGTGGCGGTTGTCTTCCCTTCACCGGGAAGCGCCGACGTGATGCCGATCACTTTTGGCTTCGCCGGATGCAGGTCGATAGCGACCTTGATGTAACGCAACGCCTCGGCCGTAGCCGAAAAAGGAGCGGCTTTGTTGATCTGCTGGAAGGCGCTGGCGTGACCGCCGCGCCATCGCGTCCGCAGCTTTGAAACAGCTGGGAAAGCGGCCAGGCAGGGCGTGCTCAACAGCTTCTCGAGCTGGTCACGTGTGTGGACCCTTCGGTACATGAATTGCTCTCGGGCTATTGCTGCGAGCGTGCCCAGGCCGAGCCCGCACATCGCTGCGAAAGCCAAGGCGATGGCGAGCTTGGGCGAGCTTGGCTTTGTAGGTGCCGACGCTTCCGTCACCACGCGGGCCTCGGTCGACGGAAACGACTGCTGTTGCACCGACTGGGTGAATCGAGACAGGAAAGCCTCGTAGATGCCACGATAGGTGTTTGCACCCGTTTCCAGCTCCCGCAGGTGAACCTGAGCTTGCCGCGTTGCCCCGGATTGCTGGAAGATCTCGATCATTCGCGTATCGATCGCCTCCTCCTGCGACTTCGCAATCTGGAGTTCGCTCTTATAGCTCTCCGCGATACGAGAGATTTCATCCCACATCGACCGTTGCAGCGCTGCCATTTCGGATCGCAGATTCCTGGCGGCCTCATGCTCGGCCCCATAGCGCGCGCTCCATTCGGCTTGCTTGTTTTGGTTCTCCAGGTATTTCTGACGTAGCTTGGTAATCACCGGACTGTTAAGCGCATCGGTGACAACCGGATCTGGGATCGTGAAGTTCTCCTTCTCAGGTCGTTGTTCGAGAATGCGTTGTATACGCTCGAGCTTGGCGCGAGCTTGGCTGGTGTCGGCGCGAGCTTTGGCCAGTGCGACGCCGAGCTGATCGAGCTCAACCTCGCTCGCCAATTTGCCTTCGACGCCAATGATAATGCCGTTTTCGGCCTTGAAGTCCTGCACGGCTTTGTAGGCATTGCTGGCCTGCTGGCGGAGTTCGCTGATCCGCTGTTCCAGCCAAACGCTGGCGCGTCGGGTAGCCTCGTACTTTGCCTGCAGCCGGTATTCGATATAGGCATCGGCGAAAGCATTGGCGATCCGTGCAGCCTTGTCCGGGTCAAGCGAGGTATAGGCGATCTGCTCGACGTAGCTGCGGCCCAAACGGGTAACGCGCAGATTGTCCTTGAGAACGCCAAGCGCGCGTCGCTCCAGCTCGGCAGACGAAGGCCTTTCTTCGGACGGTTTAGTTAGCCGCAACCATCGGGCCAAGCGGCTTGTGATTGCATTGCCCGAGGCGACGAACTCTGGATCATCCGTGAGACGCAACTTGTTTATGACCGCTTTGCCGACCTTTTCTGACCTAGTGGTCTCGATCTCACTCTCCACAACAGCGTCGTCTACGCCTTGATGTTCCTGGGAATTCTCACTTCGTGGCGAAGTGATTCCCTTGGTATCAACGAACATGTCAGCCTGCGCCGTGAACTTGCGAGGCGCCATCCCGACGTAGAGCGAGCCAAGCGCCAACGAGGCGGCCGTCATGAAGGCAATAAGACGCCATTCGCGACGTAAGAAGTCGCGTAGCAGAAGCAGAGATCTTGCCTGATCAGGGGCGGCTTCTGTCGCCGTCGCATAGGGCCGAAATTCGCCGGCGATGTTCATTCCACGCCCTCAACTCAACTCGTTTTATGAACGCGTACAGTCCAAAAGGAGCGGCTCGCATCTGCTCGCACAAACAAGAATTGGCATTTAAACAAAAAGCAGTATCGCCCATTAAATTGATGTTACAGAGCCCAAATGCCATGCAGGCTGTGCTCAAGAAACAGTCAATTGAGGGTTGAGCTCATGCCGAGCGCTTCCTTGCTTTGCTGTCTCCGATCTGGCGCGTTGGGCGAAAAGGGAATCGATATGCGAACGCATTTTGCGGATGAATGGCTCGCGGCCAAACTGCTGGGCGTGAGCAACGATAGCCTCGGGCTCAAAGGTCATTCGCTCGAATCGGGCAATGCTATTGCTGATGGCATCAATGGTCTGCTCGTCGAAGAAGAGACCAGTCAGGTCGTTTGCGACTGTTTCGGTGGCACCCCCCCGCCCGAAAGCGATCACCGGACGTCCGCTCGCCATGGCCTCTACCGGGACCATGCCGAAGTCTTCTTCTCCCGGGAAGATGAGCGCGCGACAGCGCGCGTAATGGTGCTTGAGTGCCTCGAACGGCTGCGGTCCGAGCACGGAAACGGTCGGGCCGGCGAGGCGGCGAATCTCGGATAATATCTCGCCGCCGCCGATGACTACCAGCTTCAGTTTCAATTCGTTAAACGCGCGCACCGCAAGGTCGGGCCGCTTGTAGGACACGAGTTCGCCGGCCATCAGATAGTAGTCGCCGAGTTCGGAGGAGGGGCACGGCGAGAATGCTGCAGTATCCACTGGAGGATGAATCACGTTGGCGTCGAGGCCGTAGTAGCGGCGGATACGGCCGGCGACGGTTGCGGAGTTGGCAACGAAGCTATCGACCCGTGCGGCGGAAGCGACATCCCACAGTCTTAGATAGTGCGCAAGCGAGGGCATGGCCAGCCGCGCGAGCGAACCGGCGCTAGCTCGGTAATCGTGAAACATATTCCAGATGTAGCGCATGGGTGTGTGGCAATAGCAGACGTGGAGGGCGTGAGGAGGAGCAATGACGCCTTTTGCCGGTCCGGATTCGCTGCTGAGAATCAGATCATAGTCGCGCAAATCTAGCTGCTCCAGAGCGAGCGGCATGAGCGGGAGATAGGTCTTGTACATGCGTGGAGCACGCGGTAGCCGATTGATAAAGGTCGAAACAACGCGGTGTTTGCGAATAGTTTCGGAGACCATTTCTGGAACATAGACGTGCGTATAGATGTCCGCCTCGGGATACATCTCGCAAAGAGCTTCGAGGACTTTCTCGCCCCCGCGCATCCCCACAAGCCAATAGTGAATGATCGCGACTTTCATGCAGTCAATCCTTCGCGAATTGATCAAAGATGTGCTGTGATGGCGCATTTGGATCGAGCGGACATCTATGCTTCAGCGTGGTAGGACTTCAGGGGCAGGCGGACAGCCTTCGGCCGGACCAGGCCCGCGCCCGTACACGTGGACATAGTCGACCAACAGCGTGGAAGGATTGGGTGTCTGATCGATCGGCCAACCACCGCCGAGGGCAAGGTTCACAAGAGGGTAGAGTGGACCGTCGAGTTCAGGTGGGGTTGGTTGGCTCCAGACCGGGGTTCTGTCGAAGAAGAACACAACGGCCTGGGGCGAGATATCTACGCCGAAAGTGTGGAAGTCTTGCACGAGCGCATCGTTCGGTACCGTGACCTTCTGCCCCTCGCCCCGGGTCTTCTGCGGTTGTTGCTTGTACCAGATGTGCGTGGCGGCCTGATAAGCGGATGTGAACTGCCCATAATATTCGATGACATCAAGTTCGACGTTTCCTTCCGTCACCGTGGCGGGCTTCAGAGCGGCAAGCCAGAATGCGGGCCACGTTCCCGGACCGGGCGGCATCTTCATACGTGCTTCGAAATAGCCGTACCGGGTTCCGGTCCCGGCGCCGGAAGCATCGGCCGCAGCCAGAAGACCCGACGTCCACTTGCCGTTCCGATCCTTCGAAGCGGTGATGGTGAGAACTCCGTCTTCCACCTTGAATGGCCCCCGCGGTCCCGGATTGGCAAATGCCGCGTCGCCGAAATCGCCCGACCAAGGGGTGTGTGCGGTCCAACGGGCAGCGCCCAGGCGGGTCGCTGAGACACTGAGGTCGTTGAAGTCTTCAAGCAAGACGGGATGAAGTTCACAGGATGCAGGCTGCTCAGCTGCGATCGCAGAACTGAGTGAAATCCCGACCGTGAGCACGACCGACGTGGCTGCCCAGGTCGAGCGTTTTGTTGCATGCCCCTTCTCGGTCATCTCGCTCTCCTTGATCCTGCATCGTGCACTTCGACCATCACACCGCCCCTGCGCGGCTGCTGACACGAACACCAAAGCCATACAGCGCGCCGACATACACACTGGCGCCGAACAGAGAGATCACTCCCAGTTCAAAAAAGGCAGCCAGATGGAGCTCAGGCAGCTTGTATCGCAGGCCCATCACTAGAAGGGTCATCACCGCAGATGCGGCGGCGATTGGCCATAGATTGGCCGCCTCCGACGCGACGCTGGTTCCGACCAGTTGCCGGGCTCCCATCAAGGAGAGAACGAACATGATGAACGAGACCGCGGCTCGTGCCGCGACCACGCCTGCAATCGAATAGAAGTAGAAGCCAAAACACATCAGAACGATTTTGGCGCACAGCTCGACCAGGGTGAGGCGAAACACCAGATGGGTTCGATTGGTGGCCAGCGCCAACGAATGCAGGGGCTGATAGAACGCGCTGAGGACGGTCGATAATGCGAGCCACCGCAAGTAGATTCCAGCCTCGCCCCACTGCGGGCCGAGCAGGACCTCGGCGATCAAGTCCGAGGTCAATGACATTCCGATGCAAGCCGGCGCGGCAAGTGACATCGTAAGTCGGGACGCCTTCGAATAGGCGTGACGAAGCCGGTCCTGGTTTTGGTTGATCTGCGACAGTGCGGCCATGAGAGGCTGCATCGCCGGGCCTATCAGGCTCTGGGTTGGCATCACCGATAGATCGCTGGCGATGGTGTATTGACCCAATGTGGCCTTGCTCGATGAATAGCCAAGCAGGATTCGATCAAACTGCCAGCTCAGCGCGATGATGATCTGGGCGCCGCTGAGCCAACCGAGAAAGCCCGAGAACTCCCGAAACTTCGACAGCGAGAGGTTTGGTCTGTAAGGGGCCAACAGGTAAGACATTGATGTGGCCCCCACGGACGCTGCGACGCCGCTGGCGACAATGGCCCAGTAGCCAGCGCCAAGTTCCACTGCTGTCGCGGCAATGATCGCCGCGGCGACCTTGCCAAAGATCTCGGCAACAAAGACCGGCCTGAAAGCCAGGCGGCGGGTGTATTCGACCATTCCCGGACTGTACAGGCTGCGAGCTGAGGGTCCGATGGCGCCTACGATGATCAAGCTGGCCAGGCGGGAATCCTGGTAAATCTGCGCAAACGGCCACGCCACCAGCAAAAGCACCAATGTCAAGACGAGGCCTCGGAGAGCGCTCAAGGTGAAGGCAGTATCCAAGTGTGACTTCGTTACGCTTGGCAAGCGCGTCAGGGCCTGCAGCGTTGGTACCTCCAGCACCATATCCGCGATGATCGTCACGGTCGCGGCGAGGGCGGTGAGGCCGAAGTCAGCGGGCGTCAGGATGCGTGCGAGGACCAAAAGCGTGACGAAATCGATAGCCCGGGCTGTTAGCCTGGACGATACAGTCCAAGCGGCGCCCAAGAGGGTTTTGCGGGCAAGCACGATTCAATGCCCGAACATTGCGACGAGGCATTGCCTGGTCGTCGATGCAGAAAGAGTGCCGGTTCGCGCGGCTTTATGAGGCAGTGGCGTCATCGCGAGTGCCTCTGCTTGGAGTTGCTGGTCGCGGGCCGGAGCTCTTGTCGTTCGGCATGATGGTTGCTGCGCGCTCGGGTTCAAGACGGCCCCTCAGAACGTCGGCGAAACCGAGCACGTTGCCGTGAAGTCGGCCCCGCCGATCGATGAAAGGTTCAGGTCTGGCGGCGCGCGCCAGGTTGATGGCGACGTTCCGAACGATCTGCATGGTTGCTTGCCGAGGCGTCATCGTGCCTTTGCGCAGCAAGTAGATTGGATTGACGACTTGGGAATAGCCCAGTCGGTCTCCGGCAACACGGCCCACCTTCTGGCCCATATGCACGCCGCGGGCGCGGGGAGATTTGATCAGGCGGCCGCCTCGCTTCGCAAGCGCCGCGCCAAAATCCCGGTCTTCCTGCCATCCATAGAGGACGAGCCGCTCATCAAAGGTTATGTTGCCGATCGCAGACATGCGGAAAGCCATGTTGCAGCCGTACGGACTGAATGGTTCGATGCGTGGTGCTTCGGGCGACAGCGTGCTTTCCGTCAAGATGCGCAGCGCTTCATCAAAGCTGAGACCCGGTCCGAGGATGCCGTCAGCATAGAGATAGCCAGTGAAGCCGACGACCTCTGGCTCGTCTCGAAACGTTTGCGCGGCCGCGGCCAACCAATCGGGATCCGCCAAAAAATCGTCGTCAAAGAACACGATCACGTCGGCCTCATTACTGAGCGCGGCCAACGCGGTATTTCGCTGAGCCGGCAAGCCGCCCGGGCCGGTGACGAGCCGAACGCCGGGCAGCTTGGCGGCATCGCCCGCATCCTCACGGTTGACGCAAGACACGATGACGGCGTCCGGCTTGAGGGTCTGGGTCTGCAGCAAGTGAGTCAGGGTAGCCGTCACCGTTTGGGGTCGTCCTCGTGTCGCGATTGCTACCGCCACTCTGGGCAGGCGTCCAACGGTGGTCTCACGCGCTCTCAGAGCCGATGTAGGCTCTCGCATCAGCTCGACATATCCAGCCGCAGTGCGCGCCCAGGAGAACATCTTAATGCGCTCGCGGCCACGCCCGACCAGTTCATCGCGCTGATCGCCGGATGTCGAGAGTTGCCGAATGCACTGCACCCATCGCCGTGGATTGTCGGGCGGAGCGAGCAAAGCGGCATCGCCGCACACTTCACTCATGCTGGCGCGATCCGAGGCAACGACAGGACAACCACGCGCCATGGCTTCGACGATTGGAAGCCCAAAGCCTTCTGTCCACGATGGAAAGATCAAGCACAAGGCGCGATCCATGAGATAGGCGAGATCGTCATCCGTGACGCGGCCGAGCAGGGTCAGGCCGCGAGCGTCCGTTAGACGTTCAGGCGAAAATATGTCCGCGCCGCCACCGGCGACGATCACGCCGATGTTCATTGCGGCGAGTTCCGGCGCGATGGTGCTAACCAGCTGCAGGTTCTTATGCGGAGCGCGCGATCCGAGCGCCAGCACGAACCGAGTGCCGGCCGCAACCTGGCAATCCTTGCGCGCAAGGCTGGGGTCCCAGGCCAAGGCGTGCTCGTGTCCATTTGGAAGCACCGCAATGTCCCCGTCGCGTAGCGGCAGGTGCCGGGCAAGTTGTCGGGCCGAATAGGCGGAAACGGTGGTGATCCTTGCAGCGCGCTTCGCCAACAGCGGTTGCAGGGTGCGATAGATCGCGCGAAACGCGGGTCGATAGCTCTCCGGTGCGTCGAACACGTTGGCGTCGTGGATACACACGACCTGATCCGGTTTGACGGCCGGCGCTGTGTTGCCAAGATTGAGCAACGGACCTGGCCACCGCCCGGGAAGAACCAATTGCTCCCAGAGGTGTCCGCCGAGAGGCCCCGCCGGGATAAGCGGCATAGCCTCAAGCCGAGGATCGGGGGCGGCCTTGGGGGCAATGATCGGAACGATTGCGCCAGACCCGACGAGCGCCTGGTTCATTGCCGTCGCGACGCACTGGGCGTAGCGCTGCACGCCGCTAGTGGGCTGAGTCAGATAGCGGCCATTGACCGCAAAACTGCTGGATGCATTCATGCTTTGGCTCCCGATGGTTCGGACGGCGTTAGCAACACTCCTTCGAGGTGATGCCGCGGTGAGGCGCAAGCCAGCGCGGCGAGAGCGTAGAACAGCAGACCTTGGTCCACGGACGGAGCCGCCAACGTGTCGCCGATGATGAGAGCAAAACATGCATTGCGCGCGGCTAGGCGAGCATCGGTCTCATAAGCACGCGGACCATTCAATGGCGCGAACAGGGCTGTTGCGGCGAAAAGGAGGTAGAAGGCAGTTCCCGGAATACCAACGTTGGCAAGCAGGGCGATCGGAAAACTCGATGTGCGGATGGTTCCGAGCCCAACGCCGAAACCAAAGGAGTCAAAGAAGTTCTGTAGGGCAGCCGAGTTCCACGAGCTGCGCTCGACGGCCGAGGTCGAAGAGGATTTGTTGAGAATCAACGTATCGACATAGCTACGCGCCGTTTCGCTGGCTCGCTCGTCGAGGAGCACGCCCAAGATCACGATGACCAAGAGGATCGGCGTGCATAGCACGGCCGCGGAACTGAGCGGACGGTTCGGTTGAAAGCCCGATCGCCGCAGAAGTCCGGCGTAGAGGATCAAGCCGACCAGTGGAGCCCCAGCAAATCCTGTCGAGGAGGTTGACAGAACGACCAGCGCCAGCGATGCAAGCGCCATCGGGCCGGTGAGCATTGGCATCCTGCCGCTCAGAAAGAGGGTGCCGGTGAACGCGAACGCTCCGAGAGTGGCGCGCGCGAATGCGGAAGCTTCGGGAAATGAACCGACGATCCGCTTTACGCCGTTGACCTGATCATCGGCGTGCATTGTGTACCGGGCGTTCCGCATGAAATCGAGGAGACTTTGGGTGCCTGTCGCATACGTTCCGATGTCCAGCATGGCGAGCAGGACGTTTCCGGCGCAATAGCCGAGTATTGCGGCGACAACGGCGCGAAAGCCGGCATGAGTCGTTGCGATCGCGGCCGTGATCCCGAAGCAGGCAAGATCCGCTGCCATGTAGACGGACTGAGTAAAATTGCTGGACACTGGCCCAAGCGGGACGGTTGAGCCGGTGTCGGCGTATTCCGACGCGCCAAGAGGAACGATCTGCGTTGCGCCAGCCAGTAAGCGCGGCATCAGGACAGCAGAGCCGATGCCAAAGATCACCAAGCACAACAGCCAGAATCCGGGTTGGCCGAAGCTCATGGCTCGCATCGCAGCGGCAGCCTCGTGGCGCCGAGCGAGCACTGCCGCCATGGCAAAACTTAAGAACAGGTGTGCCGGTTGAATGTTTGCGCCGCCGACGAGGATGGCGGCGGCCGCGCCAAACAGGGCAGTGCCCATCAGCATGCCGAAAGTGGCGCGATAACCGAGCGGCAGGCAGAGCAACCCGAGTAGGATGGTCAAGATCCCGATCGGTTCTAGCGACATGGCGCACCGCCGGGGTTTGACTCGAGTACGCTGCGACACGTCCTGACCAGAGTCGCGGAGCCAGTGCGGCTGACCGGAGACGGCACGTGAAGTGCTGCTGGATTCGGCATCGGCTTTTTCAATGCTGGCGAGCCATCATGCCCCTGATAGAATGTATGGAATCAAGCATCGGCAGCAGAGCGTGCTTAAGGACAGGGAATTGCCGAGCTATTGCGCCCTCACGCCAGAGTTCAAATCGCAGCGATGCCAGCCTGCTCAACACCGGCTGGGGTTGCTCGGCGCGCAATGCCTGCAGCACATCGGGTCTGCCAAAGTCGACGGATCGGCCCGGCACTTCGAGGCATCGCAATTCGCCGGCGGTAGGCCGCGTAATGGCCCGCTTGAGCCGAACCCAGGCGGCATCGGCATCGCGTAATGCCGCTGCCCCGCCGTCGATCGGAAGGCTGTCTACGTAACTGAGCGCGCCGGACAGCAATTCGTTTCCGAGGCTGGAATCGCTGATCCCAAACCGGATGTCGCCGCAATTGGCCGCGACATCCTCTCCCTCGTCGACAAAAGAAGTGACCGAGGGGATCCTTGGCTCGAACAGGCTCTCAATCAGATGCCAATACCGCAGGACTGAGGAACGGACGTCGAGCGGACTATAGCGATTGCGCTCAACCAAGAGACCGAAAACCTGCTTGAAATGTTCTTCGCTGTGTCCCTTATAGTTTGATCGGGCAAACTGAATGGTTTCAATTTGTAGCGCCGGAAAGGCGCTGGCCAATAGCCGCTGTGTGCTTCCGTAGAGACCGGTATCGCACAGCAGAATTCGGCGAGCATCGCCCCGGAGTTTGGCAAAGTGCCGCTCGAACAACGCGTTCTGCACGCGGATGTCAGACAAAACCGCCTTCGCGCGATCGTCGAACAACATGGTCAAGAATACGTCTGCACGAAATGGCTGCTTCCATTCCTCTGGCAGCTCGTAGCGTCCTCCACCAAGGGCACAAGCTACATCAAGAAACGAGCGGCCGCGAAACTCACGGGCAATCTCCTCGAGCGCGGAAGCGCTGCGAACCAACACCGCGGCGCGCGCCGCAACGAGGCGTGATACCATGAAGTTATGCCGTGGCATGCCGAGCGGCAGTGAAAGCCGAGCGATGACTCGTTCGAAGACTTCCCTTATTCCAACACCGCCCCGGGCGCAAAACAGCAAGGTCGCCTTGTCGCATGCGTTCACTTCGGCGGCGTATAGCCAAATCAGCAAACAAAACTGAGTGACGATGGGCCCAAGGACAACACGTCCAAACGCGTACGCATTTTCGGGTGGCTCCACTGCCGAGCGGTTGCCGCGCTTTGGCCGCGACAATGCGGCCCGAGCAGCAACCAAACCGCCATTCGCCTTGCGCAAATAGCTGAACCAGACCGGCCGGGGTGTATGAATGACAGTTAATCCATGTGCCGAGGCGCGACGGACATCGGCATGCGGATCATCGCCGATGTGCAGAATTCGTCCTAAGGACACCCCTTCTGCTTCGGCGACCCGGGCAAACAGGGCACCGTCACGCTTGGTGCATCTCTGATCGGCGCTGCTGTAGATCTGATCAACAACATCGCGCCCATGAAAATGCGAGATTAGTCTATCGAGGTCTGCAGACGACAGCATGGTGTCGCTGACGGCGACAACGCGGTTGCCCGCCGCTCGACGTGCGCGCAGAAACCCGGCCAAGGTCCGGTTTGCAACGAGCGAGGTCTTCTCGATGTCGAGTTCAATTGCCAATCGCGCAGCGCTCAAGGAATCCGGAAGACCTAGCAAGCGAAGTTGCCGATCGATCACGTCGGGCAGTCGGACTTCACCGGAACCGCGCACGGCGAGCACTCGGAAGGCAATTCGCTCGGCTTCTTGTCTGGCTCTCGCCAGCAGAACAGGTTCAATTTGCCAGCCGCGCGCGCGAAGAAGGTTGCTGAATAAATGCTCACCTTGCACAATACGTGAGCGAGCGGAGCGCACGGTTCGCAGCAGAAGCGTATCAAAGACGTCGACGGATATCAGATCGATTCCATCGGCGGCTCTGACGCGCTCGGCTAGCCTATGTGATTTCATAAATTACCAAACTCCAACGCACCGAATGACGCAAAACACGCGTAACGGTCGCAAATTGATTTGTGCTAGGCGGGCTCCGCAATTAGATGTTGCTCAGATCAATAAATTGCTTGTAGCATTTTGCGTGCCAACTCTGAGGGGCGTTCATATTTAAGAATTATATGGACCGGCGAATTACCAGCCGAATTCTCACGATCTCAGCTGACCGTTCCAGCGAGGGGTATTTAGAGAATAATGATGCGATCGCTTACTAAGCATGGGATTTCCGCGCTCGCTTCTGTTGCCTCCAGGGCCGCACAAAGCGCGTCGTTGCGCAGGATGATCTTCAATGGCATCCGCTTGCGGCGCCCTGAAGTGGAACGTTTTGGTCGGATGGACGAGATCCGCTTCTTGGCCTATTGCTTTCTGAATCGCGATCGATCGCGATCGCAAATACTTCAAGACCTGTGGGTCAGCTACGAGCTCGGAGAGAAGCAGGGCGGATTCTTTGTTGAGTTTGGTGCAACCAACGGCGTTACGAATAGCAACACCTGGCTGTTAGAAAAGGAATACGGCTGGCAAGGAATTCTAGCTGAGCCGAATCCAATCTGGCACGACGCGCTCGCACAGAACCGGACTTCGCGCAAGGATCGTCGGTGCATCAGCTCTAGCTCAGGCAAGAAGGTGCGTTTCTTGGTAACGAACGAAGTGGATCCGGAGCTCAGCGGGGTAGCCGAGTTCGCTTCGGGTGACCACTTTGCAGCTGTGCGTTCTGCCGGCCAAGAGATCGAAGTTGAGACGGTTTCGCTGAACCAGCTTCTGGCGGACTGCAATGCCCCTCGCAGGATTGACTACATGTCGATCGATACCGAGGGGAGCGAGTACGACATTCTAAAGAGCTTCGATTTCTCCCGCTACAGCATCGATTTACTCAGCGTGGAGCAGAATCGGCAAACGGAAGCTGCGATTCAGGCGCTTCTTGCGACGCACGGATACAAGCGAGTCTTCGCGGAGTTCTCGCAGTGGGACGGTTGGTATGTCCATTCGGAGCGCATGACCACTCGGCGTGGCACGAATCTTGACCGGCGCTTTGGTGCAAGCCCCGTTCAGGTGACGTTGGTCGAGAAAACGAATGGCTGACCAGACCCGGACTGAGCTTTGAATGAAAGAGTTTTCAGCACGAGCAAGAATGCCGAACACATGTCATCGTTAGAGCCCGCGGCTGAAGCAAAGCGCATCAATGTCGCGATGCTGCTCAGCTGCAGTTCCTTCGAAGGGTTTTTTGGGTGGGTGCAGGGTCAGACGCGCGCCAGTTATCTCGAGCGCTATCGAAACGACTGGGCGTGGTACTATGCTCGCGGTTTGAGCCGAAACGGGATTAGGCCGATGCTCTATATCCCCTCGCTGCGGGAGTCAGGAAAATTCGCTACCGATGTTGGGATCGACGTTCGATTTCTGCCGCTCGAGAACTGGTACCAGCTGATCGAACAGGTGTGGGTCAAGCGCGTGTCGCGCCGTTCGCGCTGGTCCTTATATGCTGAGGAACGGCTGAACACGATTGCATTTATGCGGCCGCTTCGGAAAGCGCTGGCAGCGGACAAAATTGATCTGCTGTACGTTCAGGAATATTGGAGCGGCAGGTTCGATCACCTCGCAGGTCGAATTGATCTGCCAATCGTCGGTGCAGATCATGGTGGCCTATCGGATCGTGTCGTGAAGCTGTTCAAACGCGATAGCTTTTGCAGGGCGGCGTTGCTCTATGGTCAAACCGAGCAGGAGTGTCGCATCGTTAGTCGATATGGCGGTCGATCCCGTCTCCAGCCGAACGGCTGCGACGTATCGGAGTTCTTTCCGGATGCGGCCGCGAGCCGTTCCAAAACGGTCCTGACAATCACGCGTTTGACCAACAGGCAAAAGCGCACGACCGACCTCATTCGCGCACTCGCCAACCTGCCAGAGGAATGGACGCTGGATATTGTCGGCACCGGGCCGGACAAGGACCTGATGCAGGGGCTCGCCGCCAAGCTCGGCTTGTCGCACCGGGTGCGATTTCATGGATTTGTCGACCGATCCAAGGTGCGCTCCTTGCTGTGCCGGTGCGGCGTATACGTGATGCCCTCGGCGAACGAGGCGGTGGCGCTTGCTGTCCTGGAGGCAATGGCCTGCGGTGCGGCGGTGGTTCTGAGCCGCATACGGTCGTTTGAGCAATTGGTCACGCACGGAGTTAATGGCGTGCTGTTTCCCGTCGGTGACGTAACAGGTCTATCCGCTGCCATCCTCGATGCCTGGCGCAATCACCAAGCACTTGGCCGAGCAGCAATCGAAACTGTCCACGAAAGCTACAATGCGGAGAAGCTGTACGCGGAGCTGGCAGATAGTCTGCGAAGATCCGCTCATCACGCTGTAGCCACCGCGCCGGAATCAAGCTTGAACTTGGAGGCTTTGTCTTAGCGGCATGAGGCAGGAAATCATAGGCGACACTCCCCCATCTTTTGAGAAGGTTTGCGTAATGAAGGAATTATACGAGGGTGATGCTTACGGAAAGAACAATCCGACATGGCACGAGGAGGATGCGCCGTGGAAGGCGGGTCACGTCGCGCAGATGATCCGACGAAACAACATCCCGACCCAGCGCATATGCGAGATCGGCTGCGGGACAGGCGAGATCTTGTTGAACCTGGAAAGGACGTTTCCGGATGCGCGCTTATCGGGGTACGAAATCTCGCCCGATGCGTTCAGGCGCGCAGCAGCAAAAAGTACTCAACGCACAAAGTTTCACTTAAGCAACCTTCTGGGCGAACACGATTTGGAATTTGATGTTATCCTCGCAATTGACGTGATCGAACACGTTGAGGACTATATTTCATTTATAAAGCAGTTGCGTCGGTTCGGAACATTTAAGATCTTTCACATCCCGTTGGATCTCTCCGCGCAATCCATCCTGCGGGCTTGGCCGATTGCCGACCTCAGACGCAATGTCGGACATATTCACTACTTCTTCAAACAGTCGGCGTTGGCCACGCTCGAGGATTGCGGCTACACGATTGTCGATCATTGTTACACCGCCAGTCGGTTGGAATTGCCCAATCAGGCATTCACAAGTCGTCTCATGCGACTGCCTCGCCGCTTGATGTTTGCGTTCAATGCGGATCTCGCGGTGCGCTTGCTAGGCGGCTACTCGCTGCTGGTCGTCGCAAAATGAGGACCGATCGGAAAGTCGGCTGGGAATGCGGTCATAGGCTGAGCCCGGTGATCGGCCTCAGTTGGAAGCGATCGATTCTGAATTGGACCTTCGCTTATCCGCTGCAGCCAGCTGGTCTGGCGCAATCAGCTTGCGCGGATAGGCGCGATACAGCGCGCGGATAGTGACCCCGACAAAGTAACCGCCTTGCAAGATGGCTTGGGTGGCCAGAACTGCAAGCACGGTTTCAAGCCCGCCGAGACGCTGATTAAGTGTCAGGAAGATCGTGATAAACAGGACAAGCAAGGCAAAGGGGAGCAATGCCCGAAATCGGAAGCGCAGCCCCAATACCGCTCCGAAAATTGCTAGTCCAATCGCCGCGTATTCCATTCCAGTGCCCTGCGATGCGCGAAGTCCCTTCGGGAGAGCTGAGCTGAACCAACGTCCTTGCGAGCGGTTTTCGTGCCCCTCACGCCGCTAGGGGCCGGAGTTCGATACCTTGCCTCGCTTCCCACTGACGAACCCGTCAGATTACGGAATCACCTGTTGCGAGAACGTAAACTCGTAGTGTGGCAAGATCTTGTGGCGGTGCAGCACTCACCGGGCGCCAAACCGGTTTGGTGCATTCGAACAATAACTTAGGCCTGCTTGTCAGGCCAAGCCCTGTGAAAGCCACCGACGAGCCAGAATAGCAAGCAGAGGAACCAGATCAAGTTGGAGGTTCCCCCCGTCAACGGATTTTTTCGCCACAGGGTTTGGTGTTTCGACCGATGACACCTTGGCAGGGTATTTGCAGCGCAAGCACCGTTGTTTGTGTTTTAGCTTGAGGTCAATCATCCCGGTGAACGCGCTGGACCAAGGACTGGGGTCTGTTGCCTCTTCCCTGGCTATCTGCCGCAGGTGTGCATGCGTATTGTACAATTACTCAATCATACACGCCGGCTGAATGGTCATGTGCATGCGGCCGTGGACCTCGCCTGTGCGCAGGTGAAACTCGGCCATCAAGTCGCAATCGTGAGTGGCGGCGGCGATTTTGATGCCCTGCTCGCGGACAACAACGTCGAAACCATCCGCATCGGTTTGGAGCGTCGACCGAAGCAGCTGCTGCAGGCCACGCTGTCGCTCTATCGGCTTATGCGCGATTGGCGGGCGGAGGTGGTTCATGCCCATATGATGACCAGCGCCGTCATTGCCTGGCCAATTTGCAAGTTGCTCGGAATCCCGCTCATCACGACCGTTCACAATGAATTCGAGCGAAGCGCAGTCCTCATGGGCCTCGGAGCGAGAGTGATCGCGGTTAGTGCAGCCGTTGGCAAGTCAATGCGAAGACGAGGCATCCCACAGTCGAGGATCCGCGTGGTTCTGAATGGGACAATCGGTGCAGCGCGTTTCGAGCAAAAGGACCGCACGCCAGCCTCCCTTCAATCACCGGCCATCGTGTTCGTTGGCGGACTGCATCCGCGAAAAGGGCTATCGGACCTCTTTTCCGCGTTCGATATAGTTTACGCTGCGCTCGGAGCAGGACGCCTATATATTGTCGGGGACGGTCCGCACCGCGAGCAATATGCCGTCCAGGTCAGCTCGATGGCATGTGCGTCAGCGGTGACCTTCTTGGGCGCTCAAGATAATCCGTTTCCGTTCCTGTCAGGAGCGGACGTATTCGTGTTGCCCTCGCATGCTGATCCCGCTCCGCTGGTGCTGTCGGAAGCGCGGGAAGCTGGCTGCGCCATCGTGGCGACTGAGGTCGACGGAATTCCTGAATTGCTTGAACAGGGAAAAGCAGGCGTTCTCGTTCCCGTGGGCGACCCGCAAAGACTTGCTGAAGTATTGCGCTGTTTACTCCAGGACCGACAAGCCGTGCTGGAATGGAAAAAGAAAAGTCAGTTCAATGTAGAGTTTCTTACAATTGAGCGCGTCGCTCGGCAAACGCTCGCGATTTACGAAGAGGCGTCTGGTCACATTCATGCTCACGCCTGAAGCAAGCAATGTCAGTGACCCAGCTACAGCGACGGTGTGCTCGAGAATAGAGGCAATCGATGCTCCTAAGCTCGCTGTCATCATCACCTGCTTCAATTACGAGGCTTACATTGAGCGAGCGATCAAGAGCGTCTTAGACCAGAACTGCGATGCCTGCGAACTCCTGGTGGTGGACGATGGCTCAACTGACGGCTCCTGGGAGACGATTACCCGCTGCGCGGTGACTGCATTCAAGATCGAAAACCGAGGGCAGCTAGGGGCGTGCCTGTTTGGGCTAGAAAAGACCCAAGCGAGATTCATCTTGTTCCTCGACGCCGACGATGAGCTCAAGCCAGGTTCACTGGCCAGAATCTTGGCGGAATTGGACGAGCGGGTTGCAAAACTTCAATTTGGTCTGACGCTCATCGATGCCGAAAGCAGGCCTATCGGATCGTTTTCGTCGCTCGACTCGTTTCGGGAGCGCGACCGATTGGTCAATGAGGTGCTCAAACGCGGCGTCTACAAGACGCCACCGACGTCTGGGAACGTATTTCGTCGGGATGTCTGCGAGCTGCTGCGCGAAGTGGATTATGACAAGGCCGTTGACGGGGTGGTTTTGTTTGTTGCTCCGTTCCTTGGGGACGTCGTCAGCCTTTCCGAAGAGCTGGGAAACTACCGCGTGCACGGCCTCAACGATTCGCAGCTCGGTCAGCTTCCAAGCGCTTCGTTGGTACAGCGCGATATCAAGAGGTTTGTGGCGCGTACAGAGCATTTGCGCACGATTCTCGCTCGAGTGGCTCCGGGCCGAAGATTGGTTGAGCCGCAGGGCGCCTTTTACTATCGCGAGCGCAGCTTCTGCCTCCAGATTGTATCGGGAAGCAGCTCACGCGCTTCGATGCTGCCGAAACTGATGGCCAGTGTTGGCTCTGAGCCTTTCCCAATCGTTCAAAAAATTGCACTGGTTGCTTTCTTTGTGCTTGCGGCCATGCTGCCTCGCGAACCAGCCAGAGCACTGATGGCCTACAGGTCTCGAAACCGGAGACGATCGGGACTTCTCGGATTGCTTCGCGGCGCTAGATAGGGCGCTGCTACTGGCCCGGTAGCGGCCCCCTCTCGATGCCGCTGTTTAGGGCGTCGGACCGGTTGCCGCCACGTGCCGAGCTATCGGTTCCACCCATCTATCAAACTAGATCATGGAAGCTGAAGAGTTGGCCGAGCACGTTTCCGATGGCGCCTTGCGGAAGGTTCGCTCCGTTGAAGCTGACGGAGTCCACGTAAAGATTGCGGTCGGTATTCGGGGTGCCATCCCAGCGGTCGTTAAGGAGGTGAACCAGGACAGTGTGATCGCCGGGTCCCCAATCCCCGTGCACGGCAATGGTGTCGGATTGACCGGCCGCATGCGATGCATGGGCGGTCAATGTCCCGCCGATCTGGTTGCCATCGACCGAGATGGTGTAGAGCGCGTCTCCAAGATAGGCATCTTCGCTGATCTTGAACACGAGTTGATCCGGACCGGCGCCGATCGATGTTGATGAGCCGTTTTGTGTTTGTGAAGGCGTACCGGTCGAATTTGTCGGCGGTGGGGGCGTTATCACCGGCGTGGTCGGGTCGGCCGATGCAGCATCATGGAAGCTGAAGGTCTGTCCGAGCACGTTTCCGATGGCGCCTTGCGGAAGGTTCGCTCCGTTGAAGCTGACGGAGTCCACGTAAAGATTGCGGTCGGTATCCCGGGTGCCGTCCCAGCGGTCGTTAAGGAGGTGAACCAGGACAGTGTGATCGCCGGGTCCCCAATCCCCGTGCACGGCAATGGTGTCGGATTGACCGGCCGCATGCGATGCATGGGCGGTCAATGTCCCGCCGATCTGGTTGCCATCGACCGAGATGGTGTAGAGCGCGTCTCCAAGATAGGCATCTTCGCTGATCTTGAAGATGAGTTGATCCGGACCGGCACCGATCGATAGTGATGAGCCGTTTTGTGGTTGTGAAGGCGTACCGGTCGAATTTGTCGGCGGTGGGGGCGTTATCACCGGCGTGGTCGGGTCGGCCGATGCAGCATCATGGAAGCTGAAGGTCTGTCCGAGTACGTTTCCGATGGCGCCTTGCGGAAGGTTCGCTCCGTTGAAGCTGACGGAGTCCACGTAAAGATTACGGTCGGTATTCGGGGTGCCATCCCAGCGGTCGTTAAGGAAGTGAACCAGGGCGGTGTGATCGCCGGGTCCCCAATCCCCGTGCACGGCAACGATGTCGGACTGACCGGCCACATGCGATGCATGGGCCGTCAATGTCCCGCCGACCTGGTTGCCATCGACTGAGATGGTGTAGAGCGCGTCTCCAAGATAGGCATCTTCGCTGATCTTGAAGACGAGTCGATCGGGACCGGCGCCGATCGATGTTGATGTCGGCGTTGCTTGGGGTGTGCTCGACGCAGTTACAGCACCGTAGGTCCCGGGATCATCACCCGCGGGAGATGAGACTGGCTCTAGAGAAACGGCTGTGGCCGACGGGTCGGCAGAGTAAACGCGGATGTAATCGATCTTAATGGTGATAGGTACCTGCGCGAGGCTTGCGGGCTCTTGCGTAGCCAGATTCGCCAGAAGGTACATTGGTTGATGCATGTCGCTCGGCGTTGCGCGACTCCCAACCAGCTGGCCATCGATATAGAAACTGATCTGCTCATTCTGCCAATTCACGCCATAGGTATGATAGCCATCAGGATTTGGCAATTCGCTGTAGACCTGGAGCTGCGTCTGCCAGTTTTCATTCAGCACTGGGTCGGTTGTGTGAATGGTGCTGTATACCCCCTTGCTCCAGACGCCATAGTGCTCAACCACATCGAGTTCTTGCCACCGCCCGAGCCCGTTCGGGTCAGGAAGATTTTTCACGGGCAGCAGCCAAAATGCATCCCAAGCACCCGGTGACGACGACAACTCTGCCCGTATCTCGAAGTAGCCGTACTGTTGCGAGAAAGTTCCCTGGGTTGTTATCAGTCCGGACTCCCAGCTTCCCGGAACTCCGAATGGAGTACGATCCGGAACAGCGGTAATCGCAAGCGCTCCTTGGGAAACAGAGAAAGGATCGTATCCCGAGCTGGGGTCGACGAACGAGCTGGTGCCGAAGCCAACGTCGGACGCCGCATCGCCCCGCCATTCGGCTCTGGTGTCCGCCCACTTCGTGCCGACGCCAGTAAGTGAAATGCTCCTGGAATTGAATTCATCGTCGAAAGTCAGCTTGTAGCCGCTAAGATCGATCATCGAAAATCTCCGCGAGTAAAGCCCTGAGCGGTACGAACGAAATATTTGCGCGAGAAACGAATGCTTCGAAGTTGCTGCGGTGAAACGTGCGAGAGACTTGATCGCGATGCGTTGTTCGTTCGACGGCTCGGAGTATCAAACTTGCGTCAGTACACAGTTCACACGAATCGGATCGTCAGTGTCGGCATGTGAGGGCCTGACATACCGCACGCCCTTCGAGAGCGAACTTAATGGACCGGATTCACCGCGATCTCTCTCGACTATACGCCCGTTAAGCCTGGAAGTGCATGGTGACGGAAGCGCATCCCTGCACCAATTTTAGGCGATCGCCCCGGCGGACGCTGACCACGGGGTACCATGTCAATCGCCTTGAATCGTCATAGACGCTGAGCAGTGGCTTGGGCCGAGCCATTGAGCTGCGGCAGAACTCCCGCCACGCTCCAAGTCAGGCAATTCCACGGAGCTACGATACGGTAAGCCTACGTATCCAGAGTTGCGGGTCGTGGTTCGATTGTATGCGCAGAAAGGCGTATTGGTCGGAAGCTTCGTTTACGTTGAGAATGGCCGTACTCAGATTGTCGAGAACCAAAATAGCTCTGCCTTCTCGTACAAGCAGAACCAGGTGGTGTTCTCCGGTTGTCCGAATGCCAACCTCCGCAAGGAGAAGAGACGAACTTGGCCAACCTGCTCGCAGCAGAAGATGGCGCTTTGTCACAGCATAGTCCGCGCAGTTTCCCTCGCTGGGAAAGATCTGCCAGTCATGGTCATTCCGGCTTGCCGCTAACGCCTTCGGCATGATGCTGAAATTGACCATGGAATTGATCTGGTTGAGCTGTCGCCATCGCTGACTACGAGAACGGAAATCTGTGATGCGCAGATCGCCATGTTGCTGGCAATCTTGGGGATATCGGACGCAGAACAGCGCGAACGAAAGGGGAGCGGCGACTTGCTGTTCAAAACCGCAATAGGCCGGTTGGCCGCACATCCAATACATTATTGCAAGTGTGCTTGCAGCATATCGGATCATCACTTGGGTGCCTGACAGAAACGACTACACCATCGCTCCATATTGCAGGCGCAAAAATGGGAACGCCATATCAATTATGGGGCAACTGATGCCTAGCCTTGAAGCGTCGCTGCCGCAGCTGTTTGCCTAACCAACAACGCGGCGCTGGCGCGCGAACGTGGGGCGCAAGGACGCAATCACCGCTCCAGAGAAACGGGGCAGACTTCCCCCTGAAAAATTGGCTTCGCTGTCCAGAAACCTGCTTAGTGCACTGAGGGCGCCAGCGTGGTTTCGAGCAGCCGCCGGCCCAATTTGCGGTGCCCATCGCGGTGGTTGTTGGACCCGCATAATACACCCGCTCTCAAGCCGAGCGACAACATAGCTGCGATTAGCCAGAGATCGTCATGACGGGCTAGCCTTGTTATTCGTGCCGCCTGAGCTTGTAGCGGTCGCTAGGAGAAGACGGTAGAGCCGAGCCGGTCATCCGCGTGATACGATCTTAGTCATTGCCTGAGTGATACCGACGCGCGCCAGAGTGACGACCGAGATCCCGCAGACACCTCCAGCCACTTTGACCAGCCCATCCATGAGGTCACCATGCCTATCAGCAGTCAGCAGCTGCAAGGCCTCCAGGATAACTGCGCTGCCGACGACGATTAGAGTTATGAGGATAGTGCGATTTGAGTAGGCCAGCACGAGCACGAGACCGAGGATGAAGAATCCGGCAAAGCGCTCGAACTGAGGGGGCGCGATCATGGGACGATCGTGAATGGGAGCGAGCGTCACAAAAATCACGAGGGCGAGAGCCAACCATCCCGCCGCGAGATACAGTTTGGCCATGTCTGTTTTCTAGAGTTCGAGATCGGTGAATGAGCCGAGGTGCGAACATTTGGCCTTGTGTCGTGAGGATTATCAAGCTTGTTCGACGATCAAAAGATAAGCAGATCGCAGCACAGTCGGTCGGCAGAGCCTGCTGCTCCTGCTCATCATCCCGTCCTGCCGTTTATTGAAATAACCTAGCGGGGCCTCGTCAGTAAGACCTCTCCGTAGAAAGGTAGTTGTCGCCTGGCCGATTTGTGCGCCCACCAATATCGGAAAGCCTTGACATTCTCGAACGTCGAATGCTGCTGCTTTCCTTCAGCAACATCAAGCGCCGAAGTTGTGCTCCGTTCAGGAGCGGGTCGAACAGGACGAGGATGTCCCGCGCTTGGACGTACACCTCCATACTGATGGCGTGTTGATCGAAACCGTACAATCGAAGGCGGGCTTCGATGTCAAGCGCAGCAGCGCCGTCCAGTTGCCAATCCAGGGCGTTGTTGATGGTATAGATTTCGGCGACGTCCTGGAATTCCGGCGAAGCCAATGGAGTTCGGTGTCCCCTCTTGAGGAGCCAACTTGCGCTCGCTCGCCCGCTCGGAACTCCGCTCGACTCCGAGGCTGATGCGGTAAATCGGATCGGCACAAGCATCGTCTTACGTATTTGAAACAACTTTCAGATAGATGTACGCAAATATCCGTACGGCCAGAACAGCTATTGATCGCAGCGCCGATTGCGCCGAACCTTGACGCCGACTGGGGCCAAAGCCGAGGGAGCGGCTGATGCCAGAAACTCTCCAAGAGCAACTAGATCACGTTGAGCGCGAGATTGAACAGTACATTGAATTCGAAAAGGCAGAAAGAACTCGCTTCAATCATGAGTCTCCCTTATGGACCGCGGAGGATCGGATCGAATGGCAGGAGACACAATCTGACATTGCCCAAAGACTTCGCGAACTCTTCGAAATACGAGACGCATTGCGCGGCCAGCTAGACCAGTAAAGCCGCAGTCGGATGTTGCTCCAAAAAGGAACAAGAGAAAGCTTTGATTGAGAACAACCTGTGGCTCGGTCGCATCCGCCAAGCCCGCCAGGACATGTTTATTGCATTGATGGAATGTCTGAATACGAGGCTGGTGAAGCGTCTTGCTGGATTGAAGCGCTATGAGAGACCGATTCGGGCTGCACAACGGCGGGTCCTGAAGCGCTGGCTGAAGCAGGAATGACAAAGAGGGGGAAGGGCAACAGCAAACGTTGGATTTTTGAGAGCTCGTCGAAGTCCAGCTCTGTCGGAGGAATCGTGCGGCTTTTCAGGTGGCCGTCGGAGCACATTGTCATCCGAGAGAAGCCAGGCAGTAGGCCAAGCCAAAAATTCTCCTACTGGTCGATCGATAGCTGCTCTTCTCGGGGCTCGCATGGCGGAGTCGGCTCACGTACCGGAAGCGGCCCGAGCAAGGCAAATGAACTAAGGCAGCCTGGACAGAAGCGGATGAGCCCACGCACGGATATCGCTGGGGCTACCGCGCTCGTCTAAGCCGACGTGGAGTCATGCCATGCCTCAAGCCCGCTCTCGACCGCTCTTGGTTCGTTGCTGTGCTTCTGCATGAACCGGTGAAGCTTGGCGGGCACCAGGTCCCGGATGCACATGCACAGCCTTGGCCGCCAGCGGTTCACCGCATTCAGAGCAGACCATCACGGGATCGAACATCCTCTTGCAGCTCTTGTGCTCGTGCAGCATCGGCCGTCCGCGCGAATCGACCATGTGCACGTTGCCCCAGTGCACGATCGACATGATGATTGGGTACAGATCCAGGCCCTTCTGCGTCAGGATGTATTCGTAACGCTTTGGTGCGTCCTGATAAGGAATTTTCCGCAGCACGCCGAAGCGCACCAGCTTCTTCAGCCTGTCGGCGAGCAGATGGCGGGTAATCCCTAGCGACGCCTGGAAGTCGTCAAACCGTCGGATGCGAAGAAAGCACTCGCGAAGGACAAGCAGACTCCAACGATCGCCGATCACAGCGACGGTGCGGGCCAGGGAGCACGGCTCCTCTTCAAGCGCATCCCATTTCATCAAATTCCTCCACTTTTCCGACTGCCGTAAAATAAATTCTAAAACAGAACTTATATGATTTCAACAGGATACCTTCTCGAGCGATATGGGATGACGAATATCATATTGACAGTTCTATAACAGAACTTATGGTTCGGGCCGGGTCAGAACGAGGCGGCAGTCGAACGAACCGCCTGTATCGAAGGGAAGAGCGTTCCATGGTTGCTGCGAAGGCTGAGTTTCACTTCGATTTCGGGAGCCCAAACGCCTATTTGGCCGAGCTCGCATTGCCGGATATCGAGACGCGCACCGGGATCAAGTTCGACTATGTCCCGGTCCTTCTTGGCGGCGTCTACAAGGCGACGGGCAACATGTCTCCGGCGGACTCACTTCGCGGGATCAAGAACAAGCCGGAATACAATGCTCTCGAGACCGCGCGCTTCCTGCGCCGCCACAACATCACGAAGTTCACGCCGAACCCGTTCTTTCCGGTGAACACGTTGAGCCTGATGCGCGGTGTCGTCGCGGCGGAATTTGAGGGCCTGTTCGAGCCCTATTTCCGCGCCGCCTATCATCATATGTGGGTGGAGCCGAAGAAGATGGACGACCCGCAGGTATTTCGCGCGGCGTTCCTGTCCTCTGGTCTCGATATTGACCGCATCATCGCGCGCGCCCAGCAGGATGACGTCAAGAAGAAGCTGATCGAGAACACCACGCGCGCCGTGCAGCGCGGCAGCTTCGGCTCTCCGACCTTCTTCGTCGGCGACGAAATCTATTTCGGCAAGGACAGTCTGCGCGACGTCGAAGAGGAAATCCTCGCGCAGCTCGCCAGCGCCCGGCGCAAGACGGCGTGATCATAACATCTAGGCAAAACTAACAGGCAAAAAGCCGTTTCTCAGGGAGGGTGCCGTGGTCTCATTGACCCAGGAGACAGTCGGGAGCGTGGACGGTCTGCCGAGCCGGATCCATCACGTGATGGCGCCGCATGTCGCAGCAACGCCGGATCGCGTGGCACTGGTCGACGACACGGCGACGCTGACCTATCGTGAACTTGATGCGGCGGTTCAGGCCACGGCTGACAAGCTGCGTGCGCTTGGCATCCGCGCCGGCGACCGCATGATGATCGTCAGCGAGAATTCGATTCCACTCGCCTGTCTGCTGCTCGCCGCGAGCTTGCTCGATGCCTGGGCGATCGTCGTCAATCCGCGGCTGTCCCCGCGCGAGGTCGACCAGATCCGGGATCACAGCGGCGCAAGGCGGGTGTTCTTCACTGCCGGGGTGTCGCAGGAAGCCGCCACCCATGCTGCACGGTGCGATGCGCCGGTGCAGGAGCTTGGGCCGCTGCGCGATATCGGCGTGACCGCGCTGAACACGGACACGGCGGCGGAGCCGGTTGACGCCGATGGCGCCAAACAAGTCGCAGTTCTCATCTATACCTCTGGCACTACGGGCACGCCCAAGGGCGTAATGCTGACCCACCGCAACCTCCTATTCAGTGCGCGCGGCACCGCCGCCTGGCGCAGGATGACCGCGGCTGACGTGCAATATTGCGTGCTGCCGATCTCGCACATCGTGGGCATCTCGCTACTCACCATGACCTTAATGGTCGGCGCCAGGGTGCGCCTGGTAGCAAAATACGATCCGGCAGCCCTGGTGAAGGCGATGGCGGAGGAGGGCATCACCATCCTCAACGGTGTGCCTGCGACCTATCAGCGCCTGCTGGAGTACCGCCGCAATGCTGGCCTGCCAAAGCTCGATCGCGGCGCCCTGCGCTTGATCGCGGTGGCCGGCGCGCCGCTTGACCTCGAACTCAAGTCGCGCGTCGAACAGGAGCTGGGCCTACCGCTACTGAATGGCTACGGGATCACGGAATGCTCACCGGGCATCTCGGGCGTGCGGAGCGAGTCGCCGAGGGCGGATCATGCGGTGGGGACCGTCCTGCCGGGCTTGGAGGCCAAGCTCGTGGGCCGCGACGGCAAACCAGTGGCGGCGGATGCGGTCGGTGAACTCCATGTCCGTGGGCCGAACGTGATGCGCGGCTATTATCGGGCACCGGATCTGACCGCGAAGGCGATCGATCCCGATGGCTGGTTCAACACCGGCGATCTGGCTCGCTTCGAAGGCGATGTTCTCTACATCGTTGGACGCACCAAGGAGATGATCATCCGGTCAGGATTCAACGTCTACCCGGCTGAGATCGAGGCCGTGCTGAGCACGCACGAGTCGGTGGTGCAATGTGCCGTCGTCGGCCGGCCGGTCGAGGGCAATGAG
>Ga0214544_1001293_pt1 | contig 51302 bp, 16 predicted proteins | sample CNSS3metaG_FD_160074 | JGI IMG/M metagenome (GOLD analysis project Ga0214544, IMG submission 160074) | Root nodule microbial communities from cowpea collected in UCLA plant growth center, Los Angeles, California, USA - CNSS3 | ecosystem: Host-associated > Plants > Roots > Nodule | place: USA...
AAAAATCATATTTAAATATATATATATATATATATATATATATATATATATATATTAATTTATTTATGTGTTTGTTTATGGGTGTAATATGATATTTAATATAAGTAAGAAAAAGAGACATTGGCCACGAGAGATGGAAAAGATTATTCTTCATGAAAAATAATAGATAATTGTTTTTTATACTTCTACTTATTTAAATAGTTCTATTCAAATTTGTTAAAAAAAAGTAAATTTTTTTATAAAAAAACACTTTCATTCTTAAATAAGTTCATACAAACTTAGGTATTGGTGTTACACTTATACACAACTTAAGTATATTTGTCTTTTGTAAATAAAAAACCCACCTACTACCTTTACTTTCTTGTTTGAGTATAATATCCCCTTTCTTTCTCTATTTCCAAAATCTCCACCTTCTACTAACCCTAAAGTGGATCAAGTTGGCGTTTGGAAATAAATCCTTGACTAAATCAACCACTATTGAATATTTTTAATGAATAAAGAATGGTCAAAAAGACTCTTATTTATTATATATCAAGAACTTATTATAATCTATTTGTCATATTCAAGAGTTCATCATTAATCTCTCTTGCATCATGTATTACAGTCAAATTCTTTCTTAAATGGGTTAAAATACATTAAAACATGCCAACAACTAAGATAATCATTTTTTTCTTCTCAAGTAAAGTAACCATGATGATTAATGAGACACATTTAACTCGTTTATACTAAATATTTTTTTTTTCTTGTTTAGTAAAAAAGTATTAATAGAATTAGTTTTCTTAACTTATAAATCAATTCTTTATCCATAAATAAAAAACTTTAAATCAATTCAATTAAGATCCGATTAATTTGAGATATAACTGGATCAAATCAATTTATTAGCTAGCATTTCATAAAATTAAACTCTAGAGATAAATAATATGATACACAATTAAAGAACATTTTAAATATATATTTAACTAATATTAACATAACATCATGCCAAATAAAATATAATTATTCAGTTAATAATAGATGGCAAAGCAGGTCAGTCTGACTCATTTTGGTCCGCAAAGTGCGGTCTGGATTGGCTTACCCCGTAATTTAAAAACAGGTTTACTTTTTTGGCCCACAGGCTGGTCCGCATTTGTAATGAGCAAAATGAAAACTTTTTTTATCTGCCTATAATAATTGATATTCATTTTCTATCAAAATAATTTCAATTAGTCTAACTAACTAAAGACAATAGCACTGAAGATTATAGCCAAAGTACAATAACAACATGTCACCTTACAAGACAGGTACAAATTTGTATATTCCATATTTGAGAACTAAAATCATTATCTTATATACAATGATTATACATAATAATAATAATAATAATAATAAGGGTTAAATATGTTTTTGATCCCTTAACTTTCGGTGGAAATTGGAAATAGTCCATCCTCGAAACTTTAAATTAATTTAGTCCCTCAACTTTGGAAATGCATGTATTTAGTCCTTTTAACCAATTTTTTTTAAGTTTTTTTAACGTTTTAAACGCATTTCATGATAGTATTTGAGTTGTTTACATCGTTTAACTCATTTTCGCTTCAATGTTTACTTAAAAACGTGTTTAAAATATTAAATAAACTTAACAAAATTTGGTTAAAAGGACTAAAATTCACTCATTTATTAAAGATGAGGGACTAAATTGGTCTAAAGTTTCAAAGAGGAACTAATTCCAATTTTTACTAAAAGTTAAGGGACCAAAAACATATTTAACAATAATAATAATAATAATAATAATAATAATAATAAAGAACTTACAAAAATAGTGTGATGAATGTTGTGGAGATTGAAAAAGGATAATATTTAATTTTTTTAAATGGGTCAATGGGCTAGCCCTTCTCACCCCGTCTTAAGCCTATGCGGGCTGCGGGCCAGCAGATTCAACATCCCAACCTTTCCTCATTTTTTTTTTGGCAAATCTGCATACCAACCCGCCTGACCCATTCTGAATTATCACCCTTAGTTAATAAGTTGTCTTAGAATAGAGCTTTAAGTTTAATACAACTTAGTAGAAACACCATACCGTAAATAATAATAATATATATATATATATATATATATATATATATATATATATTATTCTTTCTACTATAGTTTTTCAAGTTCTATCTCTAGATGATAGAAAATCTAAAACTATATTTTTCTAAAATATGAGTTCGAGTGCAATTTAATCTTAAAAATGAGATTGTAAGATAAAAAGCATTTGTGGCCTTTATATATTTTATGCGTAAGACTTTAAATTTTTTTAATAAATTATATTATTAACTTACAAGTATCACTAACATTAGGGTTAAATATGTTTTTATCCTTTAACTTTAAGTGAAAATTACAATTAGTCCTTCTTCGAAATTTTTGCCCAATTTATTCTCCTCTTAAAAAAATTTTATTAAATTTATTTGACATTTCAAACGTGGCACATGTTAGTTAAGAAACTCGTTTGAAAAGTCAAATAAACTTAAAAATTTTTGGTTAAAATGACTAAATGTATTTCTAAAGTTGAGAAACCAAATTTGGCCAAAAGTTTCAAAGAGAGATTAATTTCAATTTTTACTAAAAGTCAAAGGACAAAAACCATATTTAACCCCTACCATTGTATAAAATAGATTTTTTCTTTTCAATCTTCAACCAATATTTTGGGGTGCCAAAATTTTGGTTGAAATACTCTTTTAACCCGTGTTTTTGTCCAAGAATGTTAAGTTGGTCCTTCAATTTTTTTAGTCTAAATTTGGTCTCGATTTTTTAAAAATTGATGCAATTTGGTAATGTTTGTTAATTTTTGAAGTAAATCAAAGATTTTTCATCAAAATTCACACTAAGATTATGTCAATTACACCAACAAAACAAATATTCACAACTTCAATTTTGATGAAAAAACTTTAATTCGATTCAATAAATTTAACAAAAAAGGACCAAATTGCATCAATTTTTCACTAATCAAGACCAAATTGAGATTAAAAAAATTGGAGAACCAACTTAATATTTTTAAACGAAAATAAAGACCAAAAGAGTAATCCAAATTTTTTTTATAAACCAGTAAAACATTGTATTTATTTTTTTTATGATAATTAAAAGTAATAAATTTATTATTATTGTTATTATTATAATTATAAAATTAAATATAAATATTTTTTATAAATTTATTATAATTAATTTTCATTTATTATGATTAACTTTAAAAAACATTCGAACCAAATTAAATTAAATAAGTAATCACTTAAAAGATAATATTAATAAAATATTTATTTTAATTTAAAAGAATGTTTAAAAGGTAAAATTAGAAAATAAATATTGATAAAAAAATTTCTTTATTCAAATATAAATGTATATTTTTTTTAAATATCAAATATATAAAATATATTAAAAATATTAAATTTTAAAAAATATTAAAAGTTAAATATTAAATTACATAAATATAACAAATTTTGGACCCTCTCACTGCAAAGATCCGCAGGTGCCTTTTCATATACACACTTTCTTTCGCATTTTATTCTTTAATGCTATGTTCACTTGGGAGAGAGTATTTGAGAGAAAGTGAGTGGATGAGTTTGAGTTGATTTAAGAGTGAATTTTGTGTTGTTTTTTTAAGGGATTTAGAGGTAATTGTAAGTAAATTTAGAGGTAAGTTGTGTGAAAGTTTGTGAGAGATTTGATTGATGTGGTAGATTAAAAAATATGTTTTAATATAATTATTAATGAGATTACCATTTTGCCCTTATTTTGTAAGTAATATGAATTGATATTTGTATGAGTAAATTACATAGGGATCAGATCCTAAACGGCATATCCAATCCAATGAGATGGAGATCGAATCCTAAGCCCCATATCCAATCCTTTGAAATGGGATCGAATCCCTTGCCACATATCCAATCCACTGCAGTGAGATTGGATCCCTTCTCCTTCTCCACGTTCACCTGCCACACACCTTGAGTGATGGGTTCCAACTTTGCATCATAGGCTTCACAAATTAGGAGGGGTTAAAATTGTCATTAAGCTCATCAATCCACGCAAATCAGCACATAAATGGCGAGATGGGTAATCTTCTGCATCCCGTTGATCATCATTGTATCTTCCTCTCAAAAGATCATAAAAGAACAAATAAAAAACTTGTCAATCCATCTTCGATAAATCACTCTCCCTCAAGTGAACACAACGTAAATAATGATTATTTTAAATTAAAATAATTACTTATCAATTTTACCTTTTTCCATGATAATTTTCTAAAATTTAATAATTATTTTAATTTAACACTTTTTATACTTAATATTTTTAAATTAAAATAACTAACTATAATAAAAAAGTTACTTACAAAATAAATAAAAACTATCTATAATAAAATTTTACAAATATTTATATTTATTTTTATAATTATAATAATAATGATAACTTTAAAAAATAATCACACATCCACATTTTCAATAGCTTAACATAATATTTCTAAGAAATACATCATGGTGAATTGGAGTAAAAGGATGAACTCAATTCATTCCCAACTTTAGATGGTCAAATTATTATTATTTTTTAAAACTGAACCCGTTCTAGCTATTTATTTAAATCAATTATTGATTTTATGAATTCTGACTAACGATGATTGGTTTTTATAATAATTTTTAAATAATTTATATTTAATTATAATAAAATAAAAATTTATACTAACAAAATATAAAAGTCAATGGAATAGAAAAAAACTAAAGAAACATTGGAGAGTATGATGGTTGGAATATTCAATCTTTCCATGTCGTGTTGATTGTTGATCTGCCTTTTTCTTTACAATCCATTTTTTTAATCATTATGATAAGTTTTTGATAAATCTTAGATTTTCATACGTTTGAATTATTCATTGGTTGATTCAATTAGGGATGTCAATAAAATCTGTACCACGGACATTCACGGATAAAACTTGCAACAGATAAGAAATGAATATCCGCGGGTAACGTGTACGGGTATTTTTTATACCCGCATATTAACGGGCGGGTACGAATATTATAGTATTCGTACTCGTGGATACTCGTACCTACTATACTCTAATTTAAATCAAAAAAATTGAAAAAATGATTAAAATATTAACTCATTGATTTTGAATAAGTTATTTTTTATCAAGTATTTTTGCAAATAGCTCTTTGTGTTCACATATTTTTGAATTGTTTGAGGCTCAATAAATCCATATGTGTTTGACCAACCTTGCTCAACAATGATTATGTCCATATACCTAATAAGACAATTAAGTATAATGTATCAACTTTAAGATTTAAATATAGAAGAAAAATTAATACTTATATGCACCATAGCTGGATGATAGAAATATTTATCATCCTCTCTCCCAAAATCACTTATAGTGCATCATGTAACAAAATGTACAATGGGACAACAAGCTCTAGTCCAAATACTTTGAAGTCTCATATTAGCTCTACTGTTTTTTGTTCAACCTATTTAATATGGCTAGAAGCTTTATATAGGACCGTCCTTTGCTTCTCATCTTCATTAATAATAGGTTTTTGCAAGACCTACTTTTTCATGATAGGAGAACTGAAATAAAGATATCCAAAGCTTTAGTCCATTTATTTATAAATTGTAACAGAGAAATACTAACAAAGACAATGTAGTACTTATGGTCAAGCAAAGTATGACAAAGTTAGATTTTTATGCCAACTTATAAATGTGCCTAAAAATCCTCTCCTATGAATTGAACCTTTGAAGTTGGCAGAGGCACTTGAGTATTAGGGTCTCGAGCTTCATCAACCTTCACACGTGTGTAATTAGACTGTAGAGGAACACCGTGGATGGTTTTCCCTCCTTCAAGTTGTCGTCCTATTGCGACTACACAGGTGATCTTCATCAACATATAACTTATACTTGTTCACTCGACGTTGGTCAGGAACTTAATTGTAACGTCTCTACTGGAAATTACTTAAATAAAAGAAATAATTTATACTTGAACTCCAAACATTATAATTTATTATTCCCAAACGCGGGAAAAATTTGAAAATTATTCAACGCGCTTAAATTTAAATAAGTCAAAACATAATTGTGCTACAAGTTCTAACAAACCAACTGAAAGTAAATACACTAATTATAAAAAGGGTTCATAATAAGCTCCTAGAATAACCCTCTTTCTGTCTCTAAGCATCACCAACATCACTTGGAATATCATCTGCTCCTGTGTGACAAGCGACACGATCATCGCCAAACACAAACAAAAAGGGTGAGCTCATAAACAAATAACATATAATTTGATAAAATAAAGATTTACCCAAACTACTTTATTTTAGTTAATTCTTGGCCAAGAACATTATTGCCCCAAGGTTTTCCAACCTACAAGTCACACAAATACTTTACCACAGAACTAGGATATAACGTGCTTACCATGAACCTAGGATATAACATGCTTCCACGAACCTGCCCGCCCGTGATCCTGCCTCTATGAACCTCCCCGCTCGTAGTCTAACGCTACGAACCTCCCTGTCCGTAGTCCAACACACGTGATCCAACAACTACGAACCTCCCCGTTCGCAGTAGCCCTTAAGTGTAAGCACGAAATATACGAACCTCCCTGCTCGTATCCTCACACGAGAGCATTATAATATGAACCTCCCCGCTCATATTATTACGTGTTCACCACCATCCATGAACCTACCCACTCATGACACAAATAAGCATCGCCTGGTCCAAGTGTCACATCACATCATTCAAAACGCAAATAAGAAAAGCTTATTGCCTTCAATGCTATCGCCTGATGCTGCCTAAGCGTCGCCAGGCAATATTCCTGCGCAGACAGCTTGGCGGAAGAATTCTACCGCCATGCGCCAAATAGCTTCAGACCCACTATTTTGAAGTCTATCGCCTGAAGGGTCACTCCTCACCGCTAGGCGTCGCGTGTTCCAGGGATATCCCTGATAGTCTTATCGTATGGCGATTACTCTTGTGGCGTCAGGCGCTATATCAATAGCGCGACCTTACCGCATGTCACTCCAATAGGTTATGGTGTAAATCAAATTACTCTTTGTCAATAACTCTTATAACTAATTTAGAGCCTAATTCCTGATGCATTGCCACGTCACATATGGTTCAATCCTCTATATTTACTCCTACGCACATTTACTCAAGTACAACTCAATCCAATATGATATTTGCATCCACACACCCATTGTCTACACACCAATTATAACCGTATTGATTTGCATCTGAAATCCTAGTGCAGGTATAGTTTATTACCATATCAGAGACTTATACCACATACAACTCATGACACAACCAATTCTTACCATAGTCTTATTTGCAATCTTCAACTCATTACTATAGCCCCTTTCTTAACCAATTTTAACATCTCTCTTAATCATTCACTTATTGTGTCTAAAACCACCAAACTTCATACACATAGGAACCAACATTTCCAATTTAGGTATACTTAATTTTTCTATATCCTTGTTTCATATTATTAGGCCATCTCTAAGTATTCACGAACAATCACAACATCAATTTAATGTGAGTACACCATCTTATTCCATATATTCCATATATTGTCTACCCATAAACTGAAGCTTTTCTTCAAGACTTTTTTCTAGTTGTTCATGAAGTTTTTCTTGAACCTTTGCTTTAGGGATACCATCCTTTTATTAAATATTTCTTCAAATTGAATTTCCATCTTCCTTATGGCATCCTGACTTAAGGATTGGGCACTTGTTCATTGTGGTGGACCGAAGTAATCTCAAAGTCCGAACGAACCTCCAATGTTGTGGACATGACCTGGATGCTTACCTCTTCCAATGGATAATGTTAGTATATCATCCCAGCCATGGGGAACAAATGAACCTTGAGTGGTTTGCTCAACAAATGAATCTTGCAACACATATTCAAGTTTAATCATAAAACGAACCACTTTACTATGAACTTTTGGTTTTGGGTTTAGGGTTTGTACTTACTATTTTTTTCATAGATGATTTAAGCTTATTATGATGTAATTTGCACATCAAATTTAGTCTGAGAAGCCTTCCACATCCCATACCGAGGAGGTGGAGATATTAGGTCAAGGGACTCAAGCCTTAAAGCCTTTGCTTTAGACTTCCTCAAATGTTTCTCCAGTAATGAATACCCACCTTGTAAGTGTGGGTAAGATGTATCATTAAGCTTTTGTCTTTCTTGAACCGCTACTTTTGCCCTGTCATACATAAGATAAAATGATAATTATAAATAATAATGTACGATTTGTGTGATTATAAAACATTTAAAAAACAAACATGTTATTCCTTAGATAATATAGATGCACGAGACTACATTCACTCCTCCTTGGTTATTTGGGGTACTTCAAACAAAGACTATCATCTTTCTTATTTCTGAACACATATTTCAATCTCAAGAAAGTCTTGAAGTCCCTCCATTACAAACTTCATTTCCATACTACTCACTAATGCGACGTGCATTCGTCCAACTTTGATCCATACTATGTTCATAATAACTCCATCATTCTCAAATTTTTAATTCTCAAAAGTTAGGGCCCTACCCATTCGAAAAAAATATTTTTTCATAATTTGATAACATATATACGAAGAAGTCTATCATCGTAAATTTGATAAAATTTTGGTAGTATTTCGCAGAGATCTCCGTAGTACACGAAATGAAAGTGATCACTAATGACCACAATCAAGTATGCATTCGGAGAACAACACAAAATGGTTGGAACTGTAATTTTATCAAATTTATGTATAAACTTACAATGGACATATATTAACAAGTTATGAAAAATAATTTTTCCAGATCGTTTGATCGGACAATTCGAGATTTAATATAAACGATTAATATCAAACGACAACTAAGGTTCACTCAGTATGTACATCTAAAATTGTAAACCTTAATATAAACTAACAATGCACCTAATAATAATTTATAATTTAATTAAATTTTAAATAAATCAAACATCTAATAAATCCAAAAAAAAAAACTATAAACATAAAACATCTAATAATTAGGAAGTATATTAACTCTATGCCATGTCCGAGTTGTTCCTTAATTTTGGTTGCATTCAACTTTCTCCCATTCAAACAATTGACACAAGGACATCTAAACTTGACTTCATCACCACTTATAACCTCATTACGTTGCTCAAATTGTATAAATTTTATTCCTCTCTCATACTCAACACTAATGCATGATGAATTAATTCAGTCTCGATCCATATGTACATATACTAAAATTGTGTGGAAAATTTCAGTACTCTTTAAATGAATGATCACCTCACTTTTGTATTTAAGGTGTGACCTTATCCCATTCAAGAAGATTCACTTTTTTTTTGTTTATTAGTACATATCAATTTTAAACATCTATTAAATTTCATGAAATTTTAGCATTTCGCATTGGTCTTCAGATAACACAAAATGAAAGTGATTATCAACTACAATCTAATATGCACTCAAAGATTCAGACAAAATACAGTTGACAAATATTCATGAATTAAGATACATATATTAAAATAAATATATATGCAATTATTAAAAAGTGATTAATCTTTTTAAATTCTCCAACCGGACAATTCAAGATTTCATACATATAAATTATTATTACTGCCTCCTTTTATATTAATTTCTTTAAAATATAATTAAACAAACAAGAAACTAAGACTAACTCAAAGCAACAATAATCTTAAATAAACAAATTTAAACACATAATTAACCAATCTTAAATAAATACACAATTTAACATATCAAACTTACAAAAATATTAACAACATATTAAAAACATATACACTTTTAAGCAAATAAGAACCTAGAAGTGTAGATGATAGGAACCACAACAATGGAATGCGTTTTGGAAGCAAGGAAACACGACCTACACAATGCCGCTAGAATGCAATACCTTAGACACAAATGGCAACACAAAACTCGTGCTTTAGGAAGACATTAACATAACTTAATGGAAAAAAAACTAATGGGGTAAGAGAACAAACCTCACAATGGTGAAAATAGAGGAGGAATGGAGAAGGAACGCAATAATGGCGAAATGGGGATGTATGCGCAATGAGGGAATGGAAGAATGAGAGTGAATACTGGGATGAGTTTGTAGCAGTGGAAATGGGAGAACTCGAGGGATGGCTTCAAAATGGCACTACAGTAGTGGGAGATTGTACGAGTGGGGTTACAACGACAATAATGGAGAAACAATGGTGGTGAGAGGCGAAGGAAGAGAAAAATGCTAGTGGAATGAGGCAAGGACAAGAATTGGCAGTGGCAGAGGAAAAGAGAATGCTAGTTCTGTAATGGCGCAATGTCATTGTGCCTTGGCACATATGTAAAATTTCTTAAAAATTATTCCTAAGCAGAGGAATAGACTTCGGTTCTCTATAAAACCGAAGCATATACCCTAATAGGCTTCGATTGTTTGAAAAAACCGAAGCCTATTAGGGTATAGGCTTTGGTTTTACAGAGAAGTGAAGCCTATACCTATACCACTTAGGTAAATTATTTTAAAATAACGATGACATTTTTGAAATTATTTGGAACCTATAGGCAGCGGTTCCCTACCAACCAAAGCCTATACACTAATAGGCTTTGGTTGTTTTGAGAACTAAAGACTATACCTTTGACACTCAAGTAAAAAAATTTAAGGTCAATGACATTTTTGAAATTACTAGGAAAGTATAGGCTTCGGTTGGTGAATAATTGAAGCCTATACGTGTATAGGCAACATTTATTTAGAGAACCGAAGCTTATTCGTTCGCAATAATTTCAAAAATACCACTGTATTTTCAAAGGCTTCATTTTTCATAAATCTGAGGCATATTCGGCAAAGTTAAATAGTCTTTTTGCACTAGTGAGGGCTTTATATGAGTTGTATCTTATCCTTAGCTTTCTTGAGTTATATTTGAATATGGTTAGACAAGTGAAACTCATTATGGCCTATTGTCTTTAATTGTTGTGATGAAATCATTTATGCTAATGAGTTGTTTTTGAATTATGATTCAATATAATGAAATATGGGGACACAATTTATGATATGACAATTATGTTAAATAATATTGATTTAATTTATTTAAATCATATATGATATTAATGAGTGATCTTACATTGATTTAAATAGAATGTCTATATATGACATATATGCATAAAAGTTATAGGTCTTAAGTTTGGGATTATATTATGTCGGATATATTAATTAAGTTATCAAACGATGAGAAGTCGAAAGAGTTATTACATATCATAATAGTTGTAGTTATGTGATTTGAATCATAATAAATTCATCATGATCCTTGACTTTTCGGTCTTTTGTGGAACGAAGTCTTAAATTAAATCATGTATTAATATAAGATAGGACACACTTAATACAATGAGTGATATGCTAGAAGCACTCAAAGTATTATGTCCTTTTCCTTTTTCAAGTCTCCTTTCTATTACTTCCCTCCTTTACTCCGTTTGAATTCCTCATGCATTTATCATTCATAAACTCCCCATTTATTATCGTTAGTTACACTTTAAACTCATGTCCTTCATTATCAACTTTCCCCCTTCTATGGATGAACCCACTCAAGGGTACTAAAATAGATCGACCATTTTCCTATCAGCCCATTCGATGCAATACCTATCAGTTCAATTGGCCTTTAGCCTACCTCGATATTGGGCCTATTAAACTAATCAACGTGGGGCTTAAATTGGCCTTTGGCCTGTGGACCCAATCAAAATTAGACCTAACACCATATAACCCCCCAAGCCTTTAGCACTACAAAGCGTAAAGCTTACAATTCCTAAACCAACACGACCTTTGGTTGAAAACCATTAATACTAAATTAAAGTACCTAATCTTCCATGGGCCTATTAGGTCAATCAATTTTAGGCTTAATTTGTCCTTTGGCCTATGGACCCAACCGGAATTGGGCCTGACACCATACAATCCCCAAGCCTAAAATGAAACATTTTCTAATGCATGGGCCTAATATCGTATAGGCCCATTTTTCTCAGGCAGTATTAAATAACCCAAACAAGCCCATTGCTACTTGTTCTTCATACATCAAGATAGTAAAAATGAAACCTTTTTTTTAGCTTCTCATGCCTTTTTTGTTGCTTCAAATGTCTTATTTTATGCTATGTTAGCTATGTCTTAGTACATTTACATATGTTTTATTTTGAACAATGCTTGAGAACATGAATGGTTATAGTGGTTAACTGTTTATGAATGCATCTTAATATCTTGACGCGGTTCTCACCGAATTTTGAAAACTAACGAAATGCTATGATACTCGTTGCCACTTTAAATTGTTTTCTCCAAGAATTTGTTAAAGTTGTCACTTATTCACCAACATTCCCTAGTGTACAAAGTCTTCTTATTTTGTATTAGAATGTTAGCTTTAGCCTCTATCCGACATATAGGCTATGATACTTTGTGGAGGTTTAAAGTTTTGAGAGTCCAACTGTGATCCATGCTCCTTAGACTAACATTTTACTAAATCTTCAATTAGAACTAGGCATTTTTCTAATCCAAATTTTGGGGGTATGATTGTACCTAACCTTTTACCAAAATTCTCCTTAAAACTTGGTTTTTATAATAAGATTTTTTTGGGATACCAGTTTACAACCAAGACTTCAACTGAGAATTAGGAGACTTACACCCAATGCTTGAATCGTCAATTTGGAGGCTAATCATCAATAAACATTTAGATCGTCAATTGGGAGACTAACGCTCAACTAATGTTTAGATCGTCAACTAAGAGACTAATGCTCAACCAACGTTTATATCGTGAATTTGGAGACTAATGCTCGAACAATGCTTTGATTGTCAATTGCGAGACTAATGCTCAACCAACGTTTATATCGTGAATTTGGAGACTAATGCTCGACCAATGCTTGGATCGTTAATTGGGATACTAATGCTCAACCAACTTTTTTATCATGAATTGAGAGACTAATGCTTGACTAATGCTTGGATCATCAATTGGGAGAGTGATGCTCAACCAACATTTAGATCGTCAATTGGGAGACTAAAGCTCAACCAATGTTTTTATCATGAATTGGAAGACTAATGCTAGACCAATGCTTATATCGTCAATTGGGATACTAATGCTCAACCAACATTTTTATCATGAATTGAGAGACTAATGCTTGGATTATCAATTGGGAGAGTGATGCTCCACCAACATTTAGATCATCAATTGGGAGACTAATGCTCAACCAATGTTTTTATCGTGAATTGGAAGACTAATGTTAGACCAATGCTTATATCGTCAATTGGGAGACTAATGCTCAACCAATGTATATTGTGAATTGGGAGATTAATGCTCGACCAATGCTTACTTAGATCGTCAATTAAGAGACTAATGTTCAACCAATGTTTATATCGTGAATTGGGGGACTAATGCTCGACCAATGCTTGGATCATCAATTAGGAGACCGATGCTCAACAAAAATGTAGATCAACAATTAGGAAACTAATGTTCAACCAATGTTTTTATCATGAATTGGGAGACTAATGCACGACCAATGCTTAGATCATCAATTGGAAGACTAATGCTCAACCAATGCTTTGATCGTGAATTATGAAAATGGTGAAATTATAACTAAGATATGCTAAACATGAATATTTATTTATGCATCATTGAAAAACCTTACACTAGTTTGCAAGGAAAAAAGAATGCATGTTACATTAGGCTGTAACTTAACTATATTAGAAACACAAATTTCTTACCTTCCATGTCCTAGGTACTAACTTTCCTCCTAATGTCTCTAACTCATAGGCTCCTCTTCCTATTACTCGAAGCACTCTCTAAGGCCCAACCCAATTTGGTGACAAATTATTCTTAGTGTGAGAATAACTTTGTTTCTTCAGCACTAAATCTCCTGCAACCTACATTCTAGGTTTTACCCTGTTGGTGTATTTCGCTTGTACCCTTCATTTAGCTGCTACAGTTGTTATCCAAGCTTTCTCTCGAAACTCTGATCATTTCCATAAATCTTTCTACTATAGGAACACTAGATTCCTTTCTCTTTGTTATCTTCTCACCTCTTCTTCTTATGGCATAGGCAGAGATTTTATCTGCCCCATGGTGGGAGCTAATTTTCTAGGCATAATGGTAAAATTCGATCAACCAAAACATACAATGAGTGATCTGATAAAAGCACTCAAAGTAGTCTGTCCTTTTCCCTTCCTCAGGTCTACCTCTTATCATTCATAAACTCCCTATTATTATCACCAATTACACTTTAAATACATGTCCTTTATTATCAACTTTCTCCCTTTTATGGATGAACCTACACAAGAATACTAAAATAGATCAATCATTTTCCTATCAATTTAATTAACCTTTGGTCTATCTTGACATTTGGCATGTTAAACCAATCAACATGGAGCTTAAATATATCTTTGGCATGTGGATCCAATCGAAATTGGGCCTAAACCAAATGGTTAATATATATACCAAGATTCCTATATTTAGGAAGGTGTTGCCATGCTTAAATGGTCATGTTTGTATCTACATTTTTGGGGCAATGTTTCTCATGCACTTTCAACCTTTTCTCATATTTTCATTTTGCATGTAGAGGGTAGAAATCTTTGAAAAATGTCATTAAATTAAAATTAATTAACATAAACATTAATTTTTTTAATTTAATAGCATAAAATGAAGTGATAGAAAATATGGACAAAAACTAACCTAACCGGAATGAATGTGGGGTCGTTACATAGTAAGGCGGTGCAAAGAACTTCTATATATACGTGCGCCTTCTCTATTCAATAAAAACACATTCTTTACTTTCATTTCTCTCATCTATTACACGTCTGTGTGTGTTGCGCTTTCTCTCTCTTCTGTTGTAAGTTTCGTTTTTTTTTTTTTTTTTTTTTTTTCCTCAACAACCCCTCTTGCAATAATATTAATTAACTATTATTAAAAGTTATTTTCTAAAGATAGTGTTCCTTTCCAATTCATCGGTCTCCATTTTCTGTTATTCTTTTCTCCATAGAGTCACGGCGTTGTGTGACTCTGCCACCTTATTTGAACAACATAAAAACCTGATAGTTTCCAATTGAAATGGATTAGTTTAGGTTATCTATTACCTTGAATTTCTAACGCATGCAAGGAGTTCGATGAAATGCTTGAGAAGGGTATTGAATGAAATTTAGGTGATAAACTATTGATTTTTTTTTATATTTTTTTTATCATAATGCAAATTCACATCAATTTATGTTTATAATGTTGTTCTCTTTCGTGAGATAGTGTCAAAGAAGAGAGAAGATGACAACTCAATTAGCAGCAGCCCACCCTTCTGTTCTCTTTGTTCCTCCCTCTTCGGCCTCTCCCTGTTTAACAAGGTATTTATGTTTCCCACAGCTTAAAATTTTCTAATTTTCATTTTCCTCTAATCTTATAATTTTCTGTTGTGTATTTATTGTTGTTGAATGTTTACTATCTCATATGGTAAGCCCTTGATTTATATTAATTTACACCCACAATGAATTCAAGAAGAGGAGCCTTTTCTTGTCTTGTTTTTCAATATCTTGTATAACTTCTTTTGTGAGAACCCAAGTTTGTAATTTAAGATGACCTAAACGGTAATAGCATGACGAATTATGTATTATCTTTCTTAATAAGCAATGTGCCACTGGAGTTTTTCACGTAGTAGACAAACAATTGAATTTGGGGATTCATCAATCCTCTAGTTTTTTATGATGTAGAATCTTGTTGTCATAAATACTGAGGTTTGTGATTTCTAGCATTAAATTTTGAGATCATGGTTATTAGTCCTTGAGTTATGGTGGTGGTTTTTCACTGTCCGTGATTTTTGAGGGTCCCCTCAACCATTTGGGTAGAGCATAACGTAGTAGGGTCATTTTTTGTATTGTACTTTTTAATTTAAATAAATAAATGATGGCTCAAGTATCTGCCTGTTGGGACTTAAATGGAAGGACATTTGTTAGGTGTGCTAATTTGCAATATATCTTGAACTGCGAAGTGCGCTCATTAGGTTAAATCCCAGTTAGCTTATACACAAAAGGGCCTTGTTACAATTAGACTTTTGAGAATCAGGGCACATTTTTAACCTTTTCTGTCTTATTGTGGCATGTTAGAGAGGCTTTTGTCAATGTGATACTTGTATATGGGGCCATCAAAACTTATGACTTGGTGTTGTTAAATCATTGTCTCTCATGCTTCTCTATTTGCATTTGGTACTCATTTTCTTTAAATTTGGCTTTAAACTAGGAATAAAGATTTGATTCCAAAAAGATGCTCTATAATCAACAGGAAAAAGAATTATGCCATCACAGCTTTTGCAGGCAATGCTCTTGGTAAGTTAGCATCATGCTCCCCAGCAGCTTTTATGGATTTTCTATCTGATTTAATATTTAAATTTCTCCATTAAGTTGATTTTAATAAGAGAAGATCTCTATCAATAATGAAATGAGAAGATATCTGAAACTTATATGTTGATTTGATTAATCTCCTCGTTACATTTTGTTCATTTCAATGTTAAGACATTTCTTCACCAATGCATCTAAATGCTATCCCTTTTTGAAATTGCATATACTGTTTAGCTCGAGTGCTTAAAAATTGTTTCTATTTGTCTAATCCCCAAATTCTTTATATCAGGAAAATCAACTATCCAACTCACTGCAGATTCATCGCCACTATTTGCCGCTAAAGAAGCTCGCCTCTCACTCAGATTTCCTAGGTCTCAAAGACGCAATTCTACTATCCGTGGACAAGCATTTATATATCATTCGTCTGGTTTCCGAATCCCAGCAAATGCTGAGAAGCCAGAATGGTGGTGGAGGGCTTTATCCTGTGTTCCCTATCTGATAGCATTGCAGACATCTGCAGCTGGGATTTATCTAGAACCTATCCTTGAAAAATTTCCATTGTTTCATGGTTTGATTTTTTATATCCCAGGAGCTGTCAACCGATTACCAAACTGGTTCCCTATGTTATATTGCTATGTTGCTATTGTGTGGGTGGTAAAAAACAAGGATTTGCCCCTTATCTTCAGATTCCATGTAATGATGGGAATGCTGCTGGAACTTGCTCTGCAGATAGTGTGGATTTCAAGCAATTTCATGCCACTTATACACTTCAAGGGGACATTGGGAACGTATTACTGGGCTGGTGTGGCGCTGGCATATATTTTTGTAATGATAAGGTGCATAAGGTGCGCGCTTCTGGGTACATTTGTGAGTTTCCCTGTACTTAGTGAATCAGCATTCCTTCATTCTTTATTCAGTTTAGGAGGATTTCAACGGCCTTTTTAGGATATGATCAAGAGCATATCTAGTGATTTTCTAGGTGAATGGAGGATTGTCTCTATTGTTTGTATTTGACAATATTTTTAACCTTATACAGAAAAATATATCATGATTCTTTTTGAAGATTCCAGTAGTCTCTTTTATTTTTGTTATCTTTATCTTATATTTGCCGTTATTGATTGTTTCTAGGTTCTTCTCGGTTCTAGGCCCCTCTCTTTCATTTTCTTTTTTAACCAACCTAGGCGTTTAAATTACAAAAAATATTTTCTTATTCAATGTGGTATTTCCTTCTCGTAATATGAAATTATCAATATTGCAAATTATATCAAATACCACTACAGGGATAAAATGCTTATCGATAGGACTGTGCTGTAGACTCAAGGAGAAGAGTTGCATATAATAAATTTGAAACATTACTAAAATGAAAAAGAAAAGGCGTGTCATCTTTATTGGAAATATCTCAGGAGTTTAGCAAATCTGTTTATAAGGCTCTCAATTTTGTTTTTCCTTCTCTTTTGAATTTCTCAACTGGCACCCGTCCTCTTATTAGATTTCTATCTTCCTCTCTCTCTCTTTTTATTTGTCTTCATTTGCATTTCTTGGAGGGAACATGGGGGATGTAGGGGAAAAGAAAATATCAAAATGAATCTTGAATCCAGATACAAATTAAATATTGGGCTTAAATCATGAGTTATTTTGTATTGTGAATAGGAAGATTCATCGACATTACAAGAATTTATATATATATATATATATATATATATATATATATATATATATATATATATATATATATATATATATATATATATAGGGATGTCAAAAAAATCCGTACTCGCAAATATCCGCGGATAAAAGAAAATGGATATTAAAAATGGATACCTGCTACCCGTGGATACGGGTATTTTTGATACCCGCATGTTAACGGGGCGGGTATGAGTATCATAGTATCCGTACTCGTGGATATCCGTACCCGCTAAACTTACACCCCTTGACATTTTTCTTTTTTCTTTCTTTGAAATTGGGCATATACATCAAACCTTATATAGACAATGACGTTTATGGTATGCTTGTTGCCAAATGATGAAATCAAAATAAGAATACTTGACACGTGGCAATTGAGGTTTATTATTTGTTTATCTTTTAGAATCAATGGAGAGAGTGGATTTGTTGATCAAATCATTAATTAAAAAATTTTCATTGTGTTGAACGTCATTTTATATTTACTTCTACAATTATTTAGACTTGTATCAACTTGAGTTTATTTGAACTTTATTTAAAATTTATGACAATGATGTATTTTATTTTATTTTATTTGAATTTATGATTAAATATTTATTTCTAAATAATTTTGCAAACACCCGGCGGTACCCGTGGATACCTGCGGATATGAAAAAAATAGGCGGATACCCGCATAACGAATACCCGACGGATATGGGTATGGGTATGGGGTAGATATTTATCCAGCGGGTAGGATACGGAGAGTTACTACCCGTACCCTACCCGCCTCGTTGACATCCATATATATATATATATATATATATATATATATATATATATATATATATATACAAAAATATAAAAAATAAAAGATGAGAACATGTGTAAAAAATGAAAAAGAAAAATTGTCATAAAATTAACCACACACTTTTTAAACAATTTTCAATTTTTCTGTAAGCCCTCTTACCTAATAAGGGTTGTCCTCTAATGGGCTTAAGGGCTGGCCCATAGGGTGCCCAAGGCCCCTAAGACAACCAAACCCCTCTCACTTCTGTCATTCTTGCAAAAACAGTACTCTCACTCTACTTTTCTCTCCATAGAGACTTTGTTAGGGTTTAACCCTTAGTTCACTTCAAGCTAGTTCAATCTCGTTTCTTCTCCATGTAAGTTGTATCTCACTCACATTCTTCCATTCCTAGCTTGTTTTCGTGATTTCAACTAAGGATCATCATTATAACCTTATTCCCTATCTGTCCATCATTTTTCTAGCTCACTAAATTGTCCTAGGAGCAGAGGTGCTTCTCTGTTCGTACTCTCAACCCTCACAGTAGCTTTTCCAAGTAAGGAAAGCTAGGGTTTTCGTGTTTTAATTTATATGCCTTGATCTCAGTTCTGTTTAGTGCTCTTGGTGATTGTATGCTATTTAAAATAACATAAACATGTATTGTACATCATTCTGGGTGTATTTATGTGTTGGCCTGCGTGAACACTAGAGGTGATATGATAATCTCTCCTAAGCGAGTGGCTCTCGCCTAAGCGAGAGTATCAGAAAACCCTCCCAAGTGTTGTGCGAGCTGTTGCTCAGGCGACGAGCTCCTGTTTTGAGCGAGAGCCAATCTCGCTCAAGCCAGGAGGTCTTGCCTAAGCGAGAGAGCGTGACAACACCAATTCCACTTTTCGAGCTCTTGCTTAGGCGAAGGGAGCTCGCCTAAGCGAGACTCTTCCGCCTGAGCGAGAACTAGGCGAGAATGTGCTTTGTTTTGTTTCTTTCTTTGTTTTTGGATGTTTGCCATATGTTTGGATTGATTACTCTTTAAAAGCATGAATTGGATGAATATGCATGAGCAACATGGGTTATGGTCTATGATTGATAAGTTTAGCATGATCTTGGCATGTGACATGTATGGAATGGTTGGTTACAAAAGTGACACGTAATTCCACAATAGTTTCATGGTGGTGCCTCATTGGTTAGGGCGTAATTCCATGAATCTCTAGGTGAGATCTCATGGTGGTGCCTCAGTTGGTCAGGACGTAATTCCATGATCCTTATTAGTGGGAGTTCATGGTGATGCCTCATTTATATAATTTAGTAAGGATTAAAGGTAAGGATTGCATCCTGATACTCTAAAGAGTCAGTTAGTCTCACATAGAGTGTACTGACTCAAGTGGTGAAAGTAGTAGGAGGTCTGAAACACTTTAAGGGCTAACCTTGTGAGTGGGGATGAAACATTGGAACAATTAGCTCGGTAGAGTAGTAAAGGCCACCACAAGTGCAAGTATCCGCCGAATCCGACTAATTATATGTATCTAGATGAGTCGTGTCTTGAGTCTTAGTGTATTGTTTGCAGGTCAGAACATGATTGATTGACATATGTATCTTGGACTATGAAAATGTATGCAATTGTATGATAAAATCATTTTACTCTAGTTTACTCCTTTTGCTTGTTTGTGTTCTTGTGTGTGGTTTTCTCTCTTTGCAATGATCATCAATTTATTGATGTGAGAAGATGTGAGAACTCCTCGTGGTCAACAAGGAAATGGTGATTCCACTCCATAGTCATCTAGATTTGGATTCCGCTCGTTTATGTCTTCTTTTAGGGTTATGGCCCATGTATTGCCTTATCTTAGAACTTTATTTGGAATACCTTAGATTCCTTACTCTATTTTGTTACTAGCATCGTGGTGTGTCTTAGTTTTTTCCTGTTTTCCTTTAAACACCTGTAAGGAATACCGTTTATACTCCAGGACTGTGCTTACTATATTATTTTGTGTGACACTTTCTTTAATTAGGGTTATTAATTAAATGAGGTGTTACATTTCCTCTCTCAGTAAGCTTTTCAAGTAAGTTTATTACTAAAATTTAAATATTATAATATTTTTATTATTGTAATTAATATTTTTATTATTTGAAGTGTTAAATTATTAAATTGAATAAATTATTATTTTATTGAATATTATAATCTTTAACAAACACATCAAATTACTAAGCTATAAATAATATATTTGATTAAAATATTGTAGATAATAACATATTATGTGGAAGAACTTTTCTAAAATCTTTTATTTAATATATATTTTTGGGTTTTGTGGTGATAGGTTAAACGGTCGATCTTTTTAAAGTAAGTTATTTTGAACTCTTTATCCTTCTAATCTTTATGTTCCAAAAAGAGTTAAAGGTTTGAAGTTGTGTGGTGATAGGTCTAATCAGTCAGTCTTTTCTTTAGTAAGTTATTTTAAATTCTTTTTCCTTCTAATCTTTATGCTCCAAAAAGTTAAGGTTGGGAGACTAGTTGGGCAACCAAATTAGGCACCTTATAAGGATAAAAGGTATATCTGTCTAGGATGCCATATAACGATAAAATAAGGGATTAAAGAGATGGGTTAAATAACAAATCATATAGGAGAGCAATAATAGGGCATTAAAAGGTGTTAAGGGGACAAAGGAGTTGAGGGACTAAAGAAGAGACAATAAAGAGGGGAAAGGAAGGGGATAACACTTTGAATGCTCTAGCTGATCAAACTCTAGTCTTTTGGCTAGAACATTTTGATGTCCACCATGAAAAAGGTAGAACTAGTCCTACGTCACAAATTTGAAAACAAAATAAATAAGTAAAAAAAGGATAGGGATCTCAAAAGGATGGGATTCACTCCTCCCACAATGCAGTAGTTGATACAAATGATTCAGACCTAAGACGACAAAAAGAGGAATGTGACTGACCACAAATATAGATGATCAAGGATACTCCCACAAGTCTTATGATCCTACCATACGACTAAACAATCTACTATGCATGAGACCCCTTTTTCTTTGGTTTATGAAGTTGATGTGATGCTTCTTGTTGAGATACAATTTTTTTCACCATGAGTACACACTTTTTCCAAGTCAACAAATGAAGAAAGCATACAGGTAAAGTTAGACACGGCTGAAGAGATCACAGAGATTGTGTGCATCCAAACGTTGGCAACAAAGAGAATAATACATGCGAAATACGCAAGCATGATTAATCCATGGAATTTTTGCAAGGAAATATGATGTTAAAGAAGGCCACACATCCACAAATGGAAGACAAGCTATAACCCAAATAGGTGGGACCATACCGAGTTCAACAAGTATTAGGAAAATGGGTGTATGAGCTAGAAACGTTAGATGGTGGCACTGTCCCCAGGACTTGGAACATTAGAAATCTAAGGCTTTACTATTGTTAGGACTTGGAACATTAGAAATCTAAGGTTTTACTATTGTTAGTCTTTTTAAACGTTGTATGTTTCCCTATTTTGTTTCTTGTCTTTCACATTGTATTGTTGTACTTTTTTTTCCTCACTATAGATGAGGATTTAATGAGGCATGAATAAAAATGAGAAATGTCACAAAAGAAACATTAAACAAATCCAAACTAATTTGATCAGCATTAATTTCCCAAATGGTGATCTATATGTTAGTTAAGCAACCAGTCTCCCAACTCATTTGTCGAGCAATCAATCTCCCAAATGATGATATGTTGGTTGAACAAATAGTCTCCCATAAACTGATATGCTGGTTAAGCAACCAATCTCCCAACATATAATTGGTCGAGCAATTAGTCTCCTAGATGACAATCAACTTATTGGTTGAGCATCAAGACTTTCAACTAATTTGGTTGAACAGTTAGTCTCCCAAATGGTGATCTACATGTTGGTCTAGCATCCAAACTCACAACTAATTTGGTTGAGCAATTAGTTTCCCAAATGACAATCTACTTATTGGTTGAGCATCAAGACTCCCAACTAATTTGGTTAAGCAATTAGTCACCAAAATGATGATCTACTTGTTGGTTGAGTAGTTAAACTCCCAAATAATTTGGTAGAGAAATTAGTTTCCCAATTAATGAAAATCTACGGGAGTCACCAGTCTCCTAAGTTTAAAAATCAGTAGGGGAAACCAGTCTCCTAGGTCTTAAAATTTGTTGTGAGAGCAACCAATCTCCTAGATCTAACAATCTACTATGGAGCAATCAGTCTTCTTAGTCCAAAATCCGCTAAAGAAACAATCGTTGCACCCATGACTCGGTTTTAGCTAAAGTTAGCAAAAGGAACTACTGGTCTCCCAAAAAGATAAACGTTAGTGGAGAACCTTTACACTCCAAAGAGCTTGAGGTTATGTGGTGATAGGCCAATCGGTCGACCCTTTTTGAAGTAAATCATTTTGAACTCCTTTTTCCTTTTGGCCTTTACGCTCCAAAGAGCTAAAAGCTTGGGGGTTGTGTGGTGATAGGCCAAGTCACTCGATCATTTTTTAAGTAAGTCATTTTGAACTTCTTTTCCTTCTAGCCTTTATGCTCCAAAGAGCTAAAGGCTGGGGTTTGTGGTGATAGGCCCAATATCAGATCGAGTGCTTTATGAGGAGAAAAAGTATATCTACCTAGGATGCCATATAAGGATAAAAAAGGGGATTAAAGAGACGGGTCGAATAACGAATAATAAAGGAGAGCAATAATGGGGCATTAAGGGGGAATTAAGGAGACAAGGAGTTGAGGGACTAAAGAAGAGAGGATAAAGAGAGGAATATGATAAAAAGGAAGAAGAGAACACTTTGAATGCTCTGATTGGACACTAGTCTTTTTGCCTAGAATATGTTTCCTTTACATTTATTTGTTAATGATTTTTAGAGCATGAAATTTTTCTACCTTATTTTTTTTCTTAAGCTAACATTTTCTACAGTTCATTTTTGAAGTTTGTATCTGCATGTGTTTTTTACTTTCTGTGTTTAACAAGAATTTTCTGAACAATTATACGTTTTTTTCGTTCTACTTTTTCTTTCAACACATATGTTTATTTGATTTTTTTAAGTTTGATTTCCTTTTCATTTCTATTATTGTTTTGGATTTTTTTTATGTATATTGTATATATGTTTTCAAAATTTTTTAATTTTTAATTTTTAAATTGCTAAATTATATTTAATTTATTTAGAACTATGGATTTTGGATTGTCGATTAGCTCTTGTTTTTTCCACAAAATTGGGATCACATTGGGTTTTGGTTGATAAGGAAGGAAACCTCAATATTGTGTCGTATAACATGGACATTGACTTTCCTTTTTCTTACAAGGATGGTTCAAATTGAGGGATTTGTACAACCTTGAAGCTGGTAACTGCATCTTGTTTTGATATGTAGGTATCAATTTCTTCCATATAATTGTTTTCAAGGAAAGGTGGAGAAAAAACACTATAGACAAGTACTATGTCTTCATGGTAAGCTTTCAACAATCAATCTCTTCATTCTAAATTTTTTTGAATATCAATGTCAAGTAAGTCATTTGATAAGAATTTTAATTTTTTTTCTTCATGTATATACATGTTATTTGCCATGGTTATTTTCTTACCTCAAATACTTTCTTTCAAGATTTACTAGTCAAGTTTGCTAGTTATGTTCGTAAACATAAGTATAATTATATGTTGTATTCCATGGTAAATTCTATGAAGTCAAATGTAAATCTACTATAAATATAAGAACCCAAATTGGTAGGGATATTACCCTAATACCTATATTTAAATTGTCGACAGTTGTTTATTATGTTGGTTTTTTTACCTTTTACAGTTGCATTTTGAATTTGTTTTTTCATGTACCACTGCACTAACGCCAAATATTGCAACTGATTAAAAGCTTTCTTTTCGAAGTGAGATAAGCTTTTCAGCAAGCATCTACTACACTCCATTGAATTGAAGGTTTGTTTGTCTTTTCCACTTTTTTTATGCTTTCCCGCTTTTTCACCCTTTAATGGTAGGTTTCAATTTTGATTTTGACTGACGTAATGGTTGAGAGGAACCATTCTTCTTCTCCAAGACTGACTCTTCTTCTTCTTCTTCTTTTTCTTCTATAACAGAATTTTTACAAAAGTGTAAGAAAATCATTCAGTCTTTCTCTTTCTTTTTTTTGATGAAAGGATTTTTTTGTACTTCTTATGCGTTGAACATGGAGTTCATGATTAGCAGTCGGTAAAAGTTAGTAGCTTGATTTTAAAATGGAATGGCTTTCGTGGAATTTCTCCTTTCCTGCTTAATCTACCTTTGTTGCTTAAACTGGTGACACAGTGTTGAATGATTGATGTGTAAGGCTTACTTCTTTTTCTTTTTCTTTTTTGGTGAATTAGTGTTGTTCATTATATGTATAAAAAGTTTGTGTTGTTTCTTGAAGCTTGAAGATTAGGTACTTCTTCTACTTATTTCTAGTTACCATAAGCTTGAAGTTTAGGTTTTTTGGTTCGTCTCTTTTGTATCTTGGTATGTTTGTTGTTATAATGTGATTTGTTACTTTTGATCTTATTTTGTTTTTTTATCTTGCTATGTTTCTTTTTCACAATCCACTTTGTATCAGTAACTTTTCCTCCTCATATGTTGCTGCCAAATAACCCTTGAAACTTTCTTCCACCCTTTTCCATTCCCAACCCTAAAAAACACTCCTTTCTATCAATGACATTGTTTTATCCTACCTTCTTTATTGCGCTTTGTTCCAATAATGTTGTTGTTGACCCTATTCTTTTGGAATCTTCATTGATGCTTGGTTCAATATCTTTTATAACCTTTACTGACGTAGCTGATTTAGAAATCAAGGATCATGAGCTAATAACTTAAGATATATATTTTTTTTAAATTATCTGAGATGTGATTAAATTATCTGAGATGTGATAAGTCAATAACTTTCATTCACTACATAACTAGATAAATCATTATTAGCGATAAGTTGTTTTGATTTTTTTTGTTCATTATTAGTTGTAATTTTAAGTTAAGCCCAAACTTTTGTCTTCAGGTGTTTTTCACCTTGTGGATATGACCTTTCTGTATTCTTTTCCAGAAGAAATTGTCCTTTTTATCATGGGCTACAAGAATAATTATCTTAAACTCATCCATCTTCTAACAATTAGTGCAAAGGAATGTTCTATTATATTTAATGTTTTTAGAGCTTGAGTTGTTTTTGTAGTTGAATGGTGTTATTTGTGGTTAATAATATCTATTAATGTTAAGTTGGTTGTAATATCCTTATACTATAAGCATTCTTGCATCTTCTGGTGATAATTCATGGTCAATTGGATTGGTTGTTTAATATGTGATTGTAAAGCTTCATTATGACTGCAATGAAACATACTACTAATTTCATGTCAATTATGTGATTGAATATTGAAAAGCATCATGCTGACAATGTTATATGATTGTTGGATTAGTTGCACAAGGCATTTGCAATCTTTGTCACCGACTCCTTTGTATGACTGCATGAAACATATTGCTATAAAACAGGTGTATTGAAGATGCTATGAGATTTGAGGTATCCCAACAAAAGAAATAGTTGGTTGGTATGGAAAGCTAAGTAGGCTAGGTGATATTTGTGAAGATATCTTAATGGTATCCTTACAGAGAATTGCTCCGTTACTGATTTAAACGACGTCACACAAAAGGACTAAATTACACACGAATTACGAAAATAAGAACTATTTTAAATATTTGGTAAAAATGATAACCATCCACAATAAACACTACAAAAATAAGGAATAAAAAGGTATTTAAACCTAAAAATAAAAACATAAAACCTAAGAGGTTAATATCAAAATAAGAATATGTAATTATATTTAAAAAAGTACAACAGATCCACAGATAATTCTAATTTTGTGTTTTTAAAGTTTTTTAAAAGAGAAGTAAAACCTAATTCAACTCTATTGTAAGTCAACATCTTTTTGTTTTAAAATTCTGAAGTTGGAAACTATAAGTGAAAATTACGCCAACCTTAAAAACCTCCATTAAGTTATCAATGTCTTATTTTCTTATGTTCTCTTCTATGTCTATAACCTATACTCATCTCAGCATATATATATATATATATATATATATATATATATATATATATATATATATATATATAAGAAATCAGACAATAACCGTGCTATCTCACATGCAAATATGCCAATATTTGCCTCAAACAAGACTGCGCTTACAGTGTCGAAGACCAACAGAATCGACAAGAACCAATTGCAAATTAGGAATTTAATTATTAAATGAAAAAACAAGAAAAGAATAGAATTGTTTTTAAAGTGAATTGACATTTTCTACACACACAAAAACAAGGAAAATTTCCTTGCTTAAAAAAAAAAAAATCTTTAAAAATGGGAGATTAAATTTGCTTTTGTGGTGTGGGCACACGTAATGTGTCGAGCATTCACGCGTTCTCATTGGCTGTGCTGTGTGTGCCATTTGGGTTCATTTTTTCTGGAGACCCGTTCCATTCTCCATTATTATCATTTTTATCGCTAGCGCTTCATTCAGCTCAAGAAAAAGAAAAGAAAAAAATCTTGGTCCTCCTCATCCACTACACTACGCCAATCTAAGCAACGTGTCGCTAAACCAAGCCCAGTGCGCATCACGCACCCCCTCCCATTTCCATTTATCATTCTCACCATTTCCTTCAACTACTTCACTTGCAACCGCCACCACAACCTTCGCATTCACCCTCCCTTCCAAATTCATTGTTTATCGCTTTGATTCGTCGGTTTTTGAACTCTTAAAAGGACATTCTCTTCTTGTTGTTGTGTATTTGATTCCTGTTATTTTTTAGGTTAGTCTTTTCGCTCTTCGATTCGTTTTCTCTCGATTAGATTTGCGATTTTAAGTGAAGCCGAAACCGAAACTGAAACCCTACGCCGTTGGAAACGTGTGAGTTTTGTTGAAGAAGAATCTGTTCTTTGTCTTCTATTGCTTTTGTTTTGAAATATAGTAGATTTCGATTCAGATTCCGTCATCGATGCTTTGATTCGATTGAGTCGTTGTTGTTTAAATTAGATTTGTTTGTAAGAGAAACGCTAAAGCTCATGGAAAGTTAGTAAGTTTTGTCGAGGAAGAAGATGTCTGTGGAAAGGTCGTTTGAGGCATGGGAAGAGGTGCAGCGTCACGGGCAGGACCTGGCTGACCGGCTTGCCCAGGGTTTCAGCGGATTGATTCATACGCATATGAATCCTCCGCAATTCGTGTGGCCGAACCCTCCGCAATCGAAGCTCTTTGATCTGGAGTTTCCAACGCAGAGCTTTGGGAAGAGGGATTTCGCTTTGGCGACTCAGGAGTACGGGATCAATGGCGTGTCGGCGATTTTCGACATCGGGAACAGGATCGGGCAGGCTGGGGCGGACTTTGGGGCTAGCTTGAATGGCCTGGTTCAGCAGTTTTTCCGGTCGTTGCCGGTGCCAGTACCGTTCAAGCATGAGGAGAGTTCGGTGAGGGTGGATGGTGGGGATAAGGGGTGGCAGAGAGGAGGAGTTGGGATTGCTGTGCCGGAGGATTTGGGGCTGGGGTCGCTTAGTGAGAGGTTGAAGAATCATGGGTTTGCTGAGAGTGTTAGTGGCGGTAGCGGTGGAAGTGCCGAGGAAGAGGGTGGTGGTGGGTTTAACATTGGCTCTATTGGTCTCCTGGGCAGGCGTCAGGTAAAAACCCTTGGTTTTGGATTATATGTTTGTTTTTTTGTTTATTTGCATATTATTTTTGGAATTGGAAGTGATCAACCGTTGCTGTTTAATTTCTTGTTTATTGATGGAGTGATTAAACAGTTTTTTTTTTTTTAAATGGAAGGGGAGCATTTATGATTGTAGAGGAGCTATTGAAGTAGTTGCTTGCTATGGTTTACTGCGCAATTGTGGTGTTCATGCGCAGAAGAAACAGTTTTTATTTCTAGAATTTTATTCTGTTTTAGATCTAGTGGTTATTCCGATTAGGTTGTGCCTTTGATGGTGAGATTTGGGTGCTAAATGTCATTTTGAGGAGGGTGTCATTGGTCTTTGTTGTGTTTTTGTTTATGAGAACGCAAGCTCGTGGGGAATTCTTGAGCCCCTATCGGAGGTGCAGAGAATTGTTAACGTTCATGAATTTGCATTAAAGTTATTTTCTGTTCATTGCTTCTGCGGTTTTCTTTTTGGGATTCATGATGGAGATGTGCAGTGGCATCTTGGGTCTTAGTATAGTTGCACAAGTCATGTTAGACAACGGAAATGCAAGAGTTGAGCAAATGGTTTCTTTATCATTTGTAAAATCTGTACATGGACTTTTATTTCTCTTCAATGCCCTCAACTTGTCCTGTGATACGTGCATAATAAAACTTGTAATTTTAATAATGAGTACCTGCACTAACTAGGTCAGAGTAAATTATTTGTTTATGACATAGACCGCATTAGCAATTGAGCATAGCAACTGTATTATTGACCTTGTTAAGTTATAATCTCTGGGGCAGAAACTTATATTGAATTTCTTCATGGTACAATTTAATATATTGCGTACTAGTTTTCAAATTTTGATTGATTGTTTGGAAATATTTCTTATTTTCAACATTTATTTTGAATGGTTTGTGAAAAATGTGCAAGCTCGAATCTGTACTTTATATGACTAAATTCTCTTTTTTCATTGTTGAAGTTTTACTCTATCTATTTCATTTACGTGTTATATTTTTGTCTTGTACAGGGAATAATAAATTTTACGTCAACTTATGATAGCAGAACTCAAGAAGTGGAAGGTTCTTTAGTTGCAAGGGGAGATTTGTGGAGACTAGAAGCATCACATGGTGGTTCTACTTCTGGAAATGAAAATTCATCTCTTTTCTTAGTTCAGCTTGGACCTCTCCTCTTTATCCGTGATTCAACACTCCTCTTGCCTGTTCATTTGTCAAAGCAGCACTTGTTGTGGTATGGCTATGATAGAAAGGTAAAGATAACATTCTTTTGGCTAATTAGACTTTGCTACAAAATTGGTAATGTATAGGGAAGGGGAGTAAAGCATATCCATAGAAATTGTGTTTTATCATTGAAGCAACTGTGTGAGCGTTGTCTTGGACTCTAGCTAGAAAAAGAAATCTTTCATAGCCTTTCCTGATAAAAATTCTTTTTACTACATCTTGCTACTTAGAAGCCAGATACATAATACGATATGGGTATGATGGATACATACAAATCGTTTTTAGAAAATCAAGATTTGACACAGTCAAGCTACAGTATATGTTACTGTAGGCAATAGGCATTTATATGATTGCATGATATTTGTAGAGAGATTTGATTATTCACACTAATAAAAGATCATTAATATATAAACCTATCAATAGTTATTAGATGACGATCACAATTTATAATAAACATATATGACCATAACAAGTAAGCACAATTACATATGTTTTCTCTACCCATATTATCATATATATTTTTCTAAGATAAACATGTCACAAAAGTATACTATTTTCCTGTCCCATTTAGAATCACAAGAATATGATAAAAACATCAATAGCCTCATAAAAAAAGAAGTTTTGGCCCTATATAATTGCCTACTATTCACTACCTTAGATGCATTTGGTATTGGGTGTGTTGTTTTCAAACTCTACTAGTCGTGGTTTGGGGGCTTGCTTAATTGCATTAGTTGAAGCAATTTACATGGTAGAAGATTGAAAGGTTAAGGCAGAAAAAATTTAACAATTTAAAAACAAAAATTGTGGTAAGTGTCTATTGAGTATGAAGTTGTACCCTGAATTGCATGACCATATCGTGTAAATTTTTATGAACATAATCAATATTTTTGGATGCATATTGGGATGGATTGAATGTGGTATTGGTATCAGATATGTGTTGGACAATGATACCTTAACCTTTTCTGAGCATGTGGGCTTCATTGTACCATATGCATTTGATCATTGAGCACTATTTGCTCATTTGTACCATATACATTTGATCATCGAGCACTATTTGCTCATTAAATTGTTAACAGGATTTCCTATCCAACCAAGCTGTTGTAAAGTATGCTGAAATGATGCCCATGTTAGTATGGCTATTCATCTTGAACATTGTAATAATTTATGTACTCTTTTCTGACAGTAGCAATTTATAATATAGTTTGTATGCCTCGTTTTTCTTGTTTTTCTTGTTGAAATTACTCTCTTGTACTCTTGTTTAGTATCCATCATCTCTGTTATCTGCTTGTGGATGCTCCATGTAGTGCTCCTCGCCCAAATATAGCTTTTTGTTAGCTTACGTGGTCATTATTTTTGTTGTCAGAATGGAATGCATTCCCTTTGTCCAGCAGTGTGGTCAAAGCACAGAAGGTGGCTGTTAATGTCCATGCTTTGCCTGAATCCCGTAGCTTGTGTAAGTTGATAGATTATGCTGTTGTGATGCCTTTAAAAATGCATGTTCTATTTTTTATTTATTTATACGGTGCCATGATGAAATTTATAATATTAGTGAACCACCAATTAATTGCTTAGGTTGCTTTTCTTTGGAAGTCAATTTGCTTTCCTTTCCTGATTATTACAATTTAGGATTATATTAATCTTACCCTCAGATGTAATTCTTCACCCATCATACCCTTGTTTCGTTGTTATATAAGTTCATCACTAAAATTTGACTTGATAGAATTTTCTTGGTTGTACCAATCTTTTATGCAAGAGCACGAGACATAGAAAGGGTTGTCAGCATAGTTTAATCATTTAGGGGTAATTAAAGAGCCTTTGCACCGAGAAAGATGTATAAATTTTAGTGTTCTATGACACTCGACATGTAACACTCTTGGAGAATTAAGCCAAACATCAAACGGCAGATAACTAGGTACTTTAATGTTTTTAAAATATGGTGTTAGGGTTTAAAATTGTTTATGCTGGGTCATTTTTCGAATGTCAAAACTAGTTCAATGGATATACTCTTACACGAGCAAATCTCTTGGCATAACTTTCCTGTCTTAATTATTTTCTCCCTCTTTCTGCACCCAGTCATTTGTCGATCTTCAATTTCCTAATGGGCAACTAACCTACGTATCTGGTGAGGGTCTAAGTACCAGTGCTTTCCTTCCTGTTTGCGGAGGTCTTCTTCAAGCTCAGGGTCAATATCCTGGGGAAATGAGATTCAGCTTTTCATGCAAGGTTAGAATTCAAGTTATTGAAGGCTCTGATTTGATGATGTTTGAAGTTCACAATATTTTAGCCTGAACTATTTTCCTTGTGCACTGGATTTAATATTGGCTACTCTTCAATTGTTTTAGAACAAGTGGGGAACAAGAATCACACCAATGGTACAATGGCCTGACAAATCATTTTCTTTGGGTCTTGCTCAAGCCTTGGCCTGGAAGCGATCTGGTCTCATGGTGAGACCATCCGTTCAATTCAGGTAAGACGTCACATTTGGGGCTCTGGGGGAAAGGGACGATGGTACACTGGTTATCATAGGTGTTAAGGCACTTTCTTAACGTTACCTACTGGAGAAAGTTATTGTGCTGCTTTACTTGGTTGAAGTTATCTGTGGACGTGATGATTGCTTGCTTTTCAACTTCCTTTGACATTTTAGAATTAATTTCTCCAATTTAGATAAAATTTTCTCCTCCAAGTGTGGATGAAGTTTCTTTGCTAGTATGCCACAGTTTTGAAAGTATAGTTCATTATCTAAATACATAAAATGTGGTGTAGTTTGATGGTTGCATTCATGTGAGGAAAATAAGGCTTTCGAAGTTGTCTTTCTTTGTTTTAAGCCTGTTTGACGAAGCAATGGACTGTGTAACCTGCCATGCTCGATTCCATAGTAAGATTTACTTTAGAATTGAGAAATTTGGATATGTAATATAACCTGTAGTCTCCTGATTACCAATGTGTTTTTTTTCTTTTTTTTTGTATCCACTTTGCCTCTCTGTATCAGAAACCATTTTGTTTCAAATATTCTGAGGATACATTTAAAAAAAAAAAAAGATCTTATGGTGAATAAAATCCTTATTGCTTGAAAATTTGGTTTTTAATCTAGTGCAATGGGGTCATCAATCCATCTAGCTGATTTACTTGGTGGGCTTTAGCCCATTTTTTTATATTTTTATTCTTTAATAATCACTAAGTGTGTTTTCGATTAGTTTGTTTTTTTTCATAATTATTTTTAATCAAAATCTTACTGAGTGATTATTATCTCCAAAAGCATCTAATCTTTTGGTGCGCTTCATTATTGTCTCCGAAACTTATATTTGCAATTTCTTTGATGCACCCTTATATTTTTTTATATTGCTATTTGGTCAGTTTGTGTCCTACTCTTGGCGGAAGCAATCCAGGGTTGCGGGCAGAGCTCATCCATTCAGTTAAAGAGAAACTTAATCTAATTTGTGGATGTGCTTTCATGACCTATCCTTCTGCATTTGCCTCAGTATCTGTAAGTTGTTTCTGAATGAGCATCACTTCCTGAATTATGCAAGACTCATTTTAGATGTTTCCTAATGTTGTGAAAACATGTTTATGATAGAATAAGGAGCTTCTGATGCTTCTGAATTGTAAGCTACTAAATGTGTAGAGTCAAGATTGATTATGATATCGACAAAAACTAAATTCTTTTGTTATGATCACAAATGTCTTTTTTGTAAATTGTGATCATCATACGAAAGGATAAATGTCTATTTATCAATATTATATATCTGTATTAAATAATTTATGAACTTTTAAGGGATCTTAAATTTGAGTAACCTGTTGTATCTGAGCATCATAGGTACTTGCTCATTACTATATGTACGTGAGTAAGCACATAGGAAGTAAATTTTTTTATGTTTAACATACTAGTGGCTTGAAAATTGCTACACCATTTCACGAATATCTATCAATGTGGTTATTCATTATTTGATGGTTTATAACAATTGTAGATTTTTATTGGCACTTATTGTTGACTATTATTTCCATAATCTATCTAAATGGTTGGCCTCTCTTTTATATTGTGTTGTACAGATTGGCAGATCAAAGTGGAATGGAAATGTGGGGAACTCAGGTCTTGTTCTAAGAGTTGATGTCCCTCTCTCCACCGTTGGGCGCCCTTCCTTCTCCGTTCAAATAAATAGTGGCATTGAGTTTTGATAGCGTTCTAGTGTTTGGTACGATCTGTTTATATTTTGCATGAAGTGTACATAGGTTTGATTCCTGGACAGTACTTGCAGGAAATCCAGAAGAAAAAAAAAACAGAAATCCTAACAACAAAGCTTACAGTCTTATGTGAATAGAAAATCCTGCCTTGGTTGGTAGTGTATTAGTTTGTCATTTTGGAGCTTTGTACTTACTATTCAATTTCTAACTATTTTGCAGGCTTTAACTTCTAGAAGTTTCATTCAAATATTGTAGGATTCCTCATTGTTATTTTTCCTTAGATTAGTATTAGTATTAATATTCACATCCTAATACTTACTAGGGAAGTATTTTCCCTTTGTAAAAGAACTTAATCTTCTCCTTAAGGATATTATTCATAGGTCGATTAGATTTGTTCCAAGTTAAAATTAGAATCCAAATCGTTTTTTTTTTCTTTTTCTGGTTTGATTCATAGTTATTCAAAATTGAATTTAAGCTGAATTAAATAATCTCGATCTAGAACAAATATGTTTTGGTTCAATCAGGTAGCCAACAAAATTGTTCTTAATTAATCTTCCATTGGAAGTGGAGCATGTAAAAACCAGAAGAGCTCCAGTCCTAGGAAACAAGAAGGCACCATCCATAATGTGAACTGGAAAAAAAAAACATAACACTTTGATTTCTTCGTGATGAAAATTATTATGCATACTTAGTATTAGGCTGTTTCAATTGTCAATTTGGTGTTAAGAGATGTTGTTCTGACAAGCTGGGTTTCTTCCATACGCTAAGGATGATTAACTTTAACACTATTTAAGATTAACGCTTTCCATTATTTTTTTTTTCTTAATTCAAATCAATTCACGTGAATTTATATAAATTAATAATGTAAATCATCGGTAATAATATTATATAATTATGATAATAATAAAATATAACTTTTAAAATTATATTTACAATATAATTAATATTTTAAATTTTTAACTATTTACCAAAAAAAATTCAATATGTGAATATATTATGTTTTATTAAAATATGTTTACTCCAATTTATTTATTAAATATTTTTTATAAAACAAATTTAACTCATTTAAATATATTTTAATTTAAATATATTTTAATTCAATGTCAAAGACAATTTAGTAATCTTACTTTTTCAGTTAAATTTAACTTTTATCTATTACGTTAATTAAATCATTTTCAAATCTTATTTCTAAATTTACTTATTTTCACTTTCAAATCACTTAAATACAAACTTTACCTTCTAATACTTTTAAATCTATTTTTTTCTCTTTTCTAAATCAATCTTCATAAATAAATACTTACATACACCGGTCAGTGGCTTTTTACAATTTAGATTTTCATTTTGATGAATTTTAGCGAATATTATTAGAATTGGTTTAAAATTACACTTTCAAAGTCAATTCTTATATTTAAATATAAGAAAATTTTTAAATAAAATTAATTACAAATCTTATAATTCAAATTTTTAATCTATTAATAATTAAATAGCTTAAATATAACAATATAGTTTACTTTTTTATTTAAGTTGATTGGATTCGATCATTTAGAAAAAAAAAAACTTGTTAAATACTTAAACAGAATAAGAAAAGTTTGAAAATGTTAAAATTTCCTTGTAAGTTAAACTCAGCCTCTACATTTAACTTTTGTTGGAGTTTTTCATGTCAAGTTAATTTTCCTTGATGAAATAAATTAGTTACTTTTTTATTCTTACAATTAAGGAAAGATTTATTTAAATATATCCTTAACCAACGTATGAATGATTTTATAACATACAATAATGCTCAATTATGACATGTGCAAGCCTAATAATTTTGATGCAAATGTATCACTTTAAGGTTGTGATCATATATCTCTAAGCCTTCTGCATCATCCATGTCTACTCAACAATAATATCCACCGAAAACTTCGTTTGATTGTTGGCTACACCCCAATCAAAGCTTCCGAAAATTTTTATCCGGAATAGGATTCTAATGAGTGTCTTCTTGAAAAGGTTTTCCGAAATTGATTTAATGCGTTCCGGAAAATAAAATCCGAAATTGATGGGGTGGCAAATGAAATTTGATGAGGTGTAGGAAGGAATTGCCTTGATTGTTTTATATGATATTCAACCTTTCTTGCTAACAAATGGAGGCATTTCAAGCCCAAGAAATCATTCAGTAGGAGCTTCGAAAATGTAATTGAAATTGAATGCCATATCGATTAGACCAAGGTTAGAAAAACCTTTAGTAAGCAACAAAGAAAAATCTTCTATATACTTTGAAACCTGATGTTTGACTTCACCATAGTTTTGTATGTATGTTATCAGCCTAACTAGTTTTTGTTCATATCCTTTACAAAAGAATTTGAATTTGGTGAGTTCCCTGCCCCAACTTCGAAGCACTCGTCATTTGAACTTGTAATAAGTTTATCAGAAGAATGATCGGTTCTACTTGGTATAGATATGGTGGAATCAACCCATGGTCCCCCCATTGACTTGCTTCTTTGCTCTATACTATCTTGTGAGAAATCAGAAGAGACATGAGTTTGGCTGTCTTGTGATAAGAACTCCAACGCTTTAAATCTTGCATCCTGTGCATTGTCACTGCCTTTGATTATTGGTGGTGCTTGAATTGGAGTTTTTCCCTGAAGCATGCTCACTACCGATGACATAGGTGGTCTAAGAGTGGGAGAAGGATTGGTACACAACAGTGCTAACTGCAGCATTCTCATTGCCTCTTCTGAGGAGTACTTTGAACCAAGACTTGGATCCACCAAATCCAGAAGGTTTCCTTGCTCTTGGAGAACATAGGCCTTCAATCAAATGCAAAAAATAGTATTACAAAATTTCAACCAAATCTTAGGTAAACCACAATATCATAAAAGAGAAACATCAATAATGTCTACATTTAAAGTGTAACTTACCCAATCCAAAAGATACACAAACTCCTCCTTTGGCCTGTAATTTGTGTTGCTCTTTCCACTAACAATCTCTAAAGCTACAATACCAAAGCTATAGACATCTGCTTTGTCTGTCAAGTAACCCCGCATAGCATACTCTGGAGCCATGTAGCCACTGGTGAGAGACATTTAGTACCCTTGTGTCAGTGATTTCAAAAAAACAATGAAATGAGGAACAAAGTCTAGAATGGTTTTGCATAGTACTAACATTGTCCCAGCTATTCTTGTACTGATATGGGTGTTCTCTTCTTCATCAAGTTTGGCTAAACCAAAGTCAGAGATCTTGGCATGCAGATGCTTATCAAGTAAGACATTGGTTGCTTTAATATCCCTGTGTACTATTTTCAACCTTGACTCCTCATGGAGATAGGCTAATCCCTTTGCAATCCCCACACAAATCTTCATTCTTCTGGGCCAGTCCAATTGCATCCTCTCATGCTCTTTACCTAAAAGAGAAAAGCTTTTTCAGTTGGATTTAACTTGGTAGCGGCATACACAATCAAACATGTTCATCAAGCATTTACCAAAAAGTGCACGAGCAAGACTATTATTCTCCATGTATTCATATACTAGAAGCAACTGGTTTCCTTCAATGCAACAGCCATAGAGTTTCACAAGATTTGGATGCTGCAAAGCAGATATCATGCCTATTTCATTGATGAATTCGCGGTTCCCTTGCTTTGATTTGGAGGAAAGCTGTTTAACAGCAATCACAGCACCGTCTGACAGCACACCCTGTGAATAAACAATGTCTTCAGTATATGTTTTTATTTGTAAAATATTGGAAATAAAAGAGTCAACCACAATGTTTTCAAAACTTCATATAGCTTGAGATGCTTGTAATCCATCCAAGGTTACCTTGTATACTGGTCCAAAGCCTCCTTCACCTATCTTATTTGCAGGATCAAAGTTATCAGTAGCAGCTTTAATCTGTCTTAAACTGAAATAACCTGTCTTCAAACCTAGAAGTTCTGCAACAAGGTAGATGTAGCTACTCAATGAAAAGTATCAAGTAAAAAGAGAGAAATTAGAGAACTGTTTTCATGAGAACTCAAGTGTGCATTTTTTCTGAACTTAAAATCACAACAATTCAGATCTTTGCAGTAAATTTTTTGTTGTAATATAATCTGATATTAATATCTACATAAGCATGTCTACTACAATATTATTAGACTGTAGCAAATGCATATTCGTCATGATTGACTTCAAACCAATCTGAACCTAGTATGAGCAAAAACCAAGTCATAAGGGCACCAACTTCCTTTGGAATATAATCTTACCTTGGTCTGTTTCCTCTTTCCCACATAGAAAACCCATCTTCCAAAGTGCAAGGAGTATCAATATGATGAACACACATATCCCAACCCCAATTCCAGCAATTGCTCCAGTAGACAGCCCTTGTGAAGGAACTTTGAAGTCTACATCAAAGTGGAAATATTTACTTGACATGAAAAGACAAGGTTTTTATTGATTTCATACATAGAAAACCACTGTTGTCAAAACTACTTACTTGGGGTCACAGTGATAGCAGATATAAGAGGTCCATATATACCTCTTTCAGGAATAGCATTAGTTCCTTTCCCTGCCCAGGAAAAGTGGATTTCCAAGGTGTTGTGGGTAACATTCACATTAAACTCCTTAGTGATTCCCTTACCAACTCCACCAGCTTCTTCCACAATGTTAAAATCTTTCAAATATTTAAAACCCTGTCAATGTACAGTGATGAAAATATCTACCTTCAGAACTCTTGCTTAATTGGAAAACCAAACAGAAACCGAGTCTAATATGTAAAGAGTCACTGGGATGAGCCATTTGATGTGTCACTCCTAACATAATATATGAAACAAATTGTTTGCTTCATTACTCACTTGGATTGAAACATCAAATACACGCCTTCCAAGGCTGGTAAATGCATTGTCATCAGAGAATGTTATCTCAGCAAAGTGAAGTTTCACTTTATAATTGCCATTCAGCATACAAAGACCATAATAATGAAGATATAGTGGGGCCAAGCGGGCTGTTTGGTAGTAATCAGAGCCATTAATTTTCAGATTAAACTGATTGTTTGCAACATAATCAGCCTTGTCCCTTCCTAGATATACTCCAGTGCTGCTATATGCCCATTTGCCATCATTACTAACAACATAGTTTGATATGCCTCTTAGATTGGGGTCGGCTTCATATTCATTGCCGTCAAACTCTATTTCAGGTCCTCCACAGTTTATGAACAGAGAATGAACTGCAGAGATACAGTGAAAGTGAATAGTTTATTAAGAAAAATGACTAAGCTTAATGAAAAAGCAGAAATACAAAACAAACAAAACAAAAACTTGATCTCTAATGCATTTTAGTTTGGATTTCAAAATGGAACTATCATAATTTCATCGACACAACCATTGTAGTTTATGAAAACATGATGATTACTTTCCAAGTCTAGACACTTACACCGGGGTTTTCCAGAACAAGGTTGGCCTTTCTTTAAACAAGACGATCTGCAAGATGTATAGTTAGTTCAGCTGATGATTCAAAGGTGATATTGAATTAAAACTAGATCACAAGAAAGAACATACGAAGTGTTTGCTGAGGGAGAGAGGCTGGAAGCTAAGTTCCTGCTCAATAATAATAATACAACGCTTAGAATTGACATAAGTGAAATGATTTAAATAATTTCTAGACAAGAAGAAGCTTACACATCCAAGACCTGGCAAACATTTGAAAAACTCTCACTAAAATTGTTCAAAGATAAATCACTGAAAGAGAACATAAAATGAGATCAAATTTCATAATTCAGAGAATTCTAATTCTAAAGTATGAAACTAAGAGGGTGGTAAATATTCGAGAAAACATGCTTACATCCTCTGTTTGAAGGTTTGTATCCAATTAGGAATTCGTCCACTTAGAGAATTGTTAGTCAGGAACCTGCATCCATCATGAACATATGCTTCACTATATCAGAGAGATAAAATTCAATCGAGAAAAAGCAACAAACATTCTCGAGATCAAATTGTTTGTAGGAACATCCACATATCATTTCAGTTAATCTTCTTGCCGGAAGATGAAAATATGCTCTTACAAGTAATTTATTTTTTCCAGGTCCTGAAATGAATCTGGGATTGGACCGGTCAGCATGTTGGAGCTCAGATCTCTGAACAAAAGAAAAAGGAGAAAATTACTAACATGAAGTAATGGCACATGCCACAGCCAAATTGTAGCAGCAGAATATGATGAGATGTGCTTTCAAGATTACAATAATTTTTTATTTTTCTCTTTTTCAGGCCTTTTGAAATTGGAATACAATATTACAGATAATTTGCACAGATGATGCATAGTAAAATTTATACTATCATTATAATGGTTTAACTAATTAACAAATCACAGTCATCTTAAAGGAAGTGCTCCCATTTGTAATGAATTTGGTTCAATAGTTTGAAAAATATAGCTTTTCAAACTACTACACAAGCAGCTGAAGAGTGTCTAAAAATAAGTCTTTGAAATATATTTAGCAATGATTACCAATGTAACAAAGAAGTGCTAATCACAAAATGATTGGATTCAAATTATTTACTCGTCTTCATAAGGATGTAATTCAATGATCACAATCTTAATCAAAGAACAATAGATCCTGTAGAGCAATTATGGATAGAAAACAAAGGTGCTACTCACAAATATGTGTGTGATTGTCCAAAAACTCAGACAGTAGAAATGAACATAATAAAATGATCAGTGTCACAGAGTGACCTCTAGATCCTTAAATGTGTATAATGGTGATTTAAATTCTCTCGTTTATTCATTATGATTGCAACCTGAACTTTCTTCTTATGCTACCATCTCAATGAAAAAAAAAATATCAAGTAGACCCTTGTCTTTGTCTCTATATAGGTCCGTGTGTTTTTGTAAACTAAAGTTTAACTGATAATAATGAGAATGGTAAACAGGTATATATATAAAGAGGATTAAAGCATATATAGCCATTAACATACTCTAGATGCAACTTACAGAGTTTTTAAACTTTGCTTTTGTCCAATGTAACTAGGAATTTGACCAGTGATTAAGCAATTTCTCAATTCTCTGAGTAACAGAAAAAACCAAACATTAAAAGCCTGAATGAATTATATATTTCTTCACGTAAGAGCAATGATGTTTTCAACTCACAGTCTTTGCAAGAGATTCAAATTCGTCAGATTAGGAAATGTCATGGTTGGTCCCTTCAAATCTGATATTCTCCTGATATATAAATGTTTCATCAATGAAAAGAAAATGTTTATCTATTGGAGATTGCATTCCATAGCCATTTTAAAATGCAAACAAAGTGTAACAATTTGGAATATTCTAAAAAGGGGAAAGAAAGTACTAACAATTCTGTCAAATAGATCAATTCAGATATGACAGAAGGAATTGGACCTTCCAAGGATGTGCCCTGCAAATCCCTTTAAAACAAAGTTTTCTCAGTAATAAAATACAAATATAGCATTATTTGATTCTTCAAGGGAAAAAAAGGTCAGAATAAGCCAAAATTTAGACTCACAGTCTATCAAGTTTGGTCCAGTTCCCAATAAAACTGGGTATCTTCCCAGACAAAGTGCTCCCATCTATCCTACTACAGAAAATGTGGAGTGGTTTCATAATTTAACAAAGACAAAATAAAAACAGAGGAACAAATTTTATCACATCATATCGTATCACTCACAACTGAGTAAGATTCTTTAGTTTTCCATATGCTTCTGGTATTGTCCCTGTGAAATTATTTGCAGAGAGAAGTCTGCATGTTCATATAGTGGAAATGAAAAAAGAAAAAGGAATTAGGCTGTGTGGGAAAAACAGTATATTTATGCATCAATGAAGACAAACTAATGATTGAATTTGATTATGTACATCAAATGAAAATTATGACATAAAACAAATAATCTCACAATTTCTGTAAGTTGCTCATTTTTCCAAGGCTTGGGGGAAGATGCCCTTCAAGTTGATTATCTTCCAAGTTCCTGTAAATATGTAATACAAATATATTTATTCCACTTCCTATGTTAATCAATATGACATCATGTTTTTCTCAAAGGCTTACAGTTCTTGCAGACTAGTCATATCACTAATTTCTGAAGGAATTGATCCAGTAAAGCGATTTCCCAGAAGTGACCTGAATCATGGTAACAATTGTACATTGAGGAATTGAATTTAGGTGAACATGGCAAATCATAGAAACCAGTTTTAAATAAAAAAAGAAAATAATTTAATTAGAATATATATATATATATATATATATATATATATATATATATATATATATAAAAGTTTTGAGCACTGTTTATCCATATGCAAGACAAAGAAACACAGATACAGAGGTAATGATGACTTACAGAACTTCAACTGATGAAAGGCGTCCAAGGCTTTTTGGAATTGAGCCATTGAAATAATTTCGAGTGAGATCACTGTAAGAGTTTCAGTTAGTTTTTTCTACGTAGATTTCTTTGCATTTGATGAAATTAATAAAGCTTCATTTTCAAATGAAGGAACTGGAATGAATACTATTAATGTTAAAATAAATAACACTCTTCTGCAATTAACCATTCATATTTGTACCATATTCTTCTGGTTTGGTTGAATTTCTCAGTACTTCATTAATTGCTGGTTATAACAAATTTAACAAACTTCAAATTGTTTGCATTTATTATGAATTTGGCTATCAACAAATGCTTGACTCAACAATCATGCACAGGGTTCATTCATATTCAATATGTTCTAACAGAGACAATATTTGTGAACATAGAACTAGAAAAAGTTAGAGGGATAAAGAATTTAAAATCACTTACAGTATTTTCAGTCGAGTTAGATTTCCAAATTCATCGGGTAAAGGTCCAGATATATTGATACCCTTGAGTGCACTGTCATAACCAATGTGTTCAAATAGAATTCTCAAATGAATATTATTTTTACTTTAATAAACAAGAATAGATGTAAAGTAACCAAAGGTGATCTAAGTCTCTAAATAACACACTAAATTAGTCTCTAAACTTTACCAAATTAGTTCTTGAAATTAGAGTAAAAGAATTGGGTGCTTACTTACAAAAATAACTAAAGAAAATTTATTGATAACCACTATTAAATAAAGGATTTGTAATTCCAAGGACTAATTCAGTGCATTACTTCTTAAAATACAGCATAATTATTTTTGTGCATCCAGAAAAATCAAATCTTTATTTAACAGTGGTTATCAATAATTTTTCTTTAGTTTTCTCAAACTCACACTGCTGTCTATGGTGTAAATAACTGTCATAAGTTGCACAAAGTTAAACTGTATTATAAAATAGTAATAAGAGGTCTGAGAAAAAGAGCCATACATGGATATAACATGGCAAACAGTACCATTGTTGAAAGAACAATGACAAGTTACATTCCTTATGATTTGATCCCCATCCCTTGAAATCTTTCTGTTATCAAATCCTCTATCCCCTTTGTTGCAGGAACGTTGTGTAACTTTCCAATTCAAGTTCTCTACCTTGTCTGATATTGTTTGTAGTATTTTAACTGCAAGTATACAAAGCAAAAACAACTCATTTTAGGTTGGTAAAATTCTGAAATACAATGTGAAAAACCATTCACGTCACATGCAAAAACATGTTATGTTACTAATTAATTTAATCAATCTCTTAATGTGAAAGTGCTTCACATTTTTCAGAAATATTTAGCAGCAATCAGGTGGTAAAAGGAAAAACTTTAATTAGCTAACATGTATTGGTCACTTTCAACTCTCATAGTCAATGGCCTTATCAATTTGAGCACGATGCTATGTTTTCATGAATAATGAATAATTGACTGAGTCAAATAAGGTGGCCAATAAATATAAGAAGTTGAACTTTGCATGCATGCAAAGATAATCTGTTTCCAAAGTTCATATGGTCAACCTTCTCATATTAGTATTATTATTATACTAGCAATAGTCAATAAAACGAGAAACATGATTATTGAATAATGATAATTAAACCTTAAGTTGATCAAATCGTATGGTTTAAGGAACACAAAACATGACATGACATGACATTATTTTATACATTCATGTTGTGTTTATCATAAGGAATAGTGTTATTAGAGCATGTTGACACGTAATTTGACTCATATCTATCAAAATGATTTCATCACAATTTATTTTAACTTTTTTGTCTACTTGTTGACTTTTATGACCACAATAGTAGTGTTTTGTTTATCTCTTTTTGCATGTGAAATATGAACAGAATTGCAGAAAAGGTTGCTACTAATGCAGCTGGTGGTAGCAGTGACATTTCTCTATCAGTTATTTTCAAAAGAAAATAGAAAATTTTATGACAATAGTGCTCATCAGTGTGTGAAATGCTTTAAAGGGTAACTGATATGACCTTTTCATCACATAACAGTTTATGATTGGATTATATTTACAGTATGAAAATATAACTTTCTTCATATTTCATTGATTTTTCTCTATTGGTGATGCAGTTACCGGAAAAGGTACTAAAAATAAAGTTCAAAACCATTTATTGAAAAAACTACTGCTTACTCCAAAAAGGAAAACATCTATAAAAAAGGATGAACACAATCTGACACACGGTCTGTCACTTCCACTCGTTTAGACATAATCACATGCCCCTTTTATTACCAACTACCCTCATTTATTTAACAATTTTCAACCTTTTAGCCTACTCCACAGCTGTAGTAACTTCATACTAATCAACGTTGTGAGAGTGATTAAAGAATAAAACCAAAAAAATACACGTGGTAAAATAAATATTTATTCAGAAATCTTATGAGCCCAGTTAAATAAAATTGGAATTTCAAAAAGGGGATCACCAATAATATAATAAAAAAATGACCCTTTGGTGATAGAAAAATGTGGCCACCGTTGGACAGAGGATGCTACCTCACATCACATGAACAGTGAAGAGCAATTGTTGTGATTTCATTGGATCTTCAAAACACTCCAAAATTTGATAATGTCAAAAACAACAAATAAAATAAATCGTACAAATCCCTTGTTTCAATGATGATAAAGCTCTTTGCTTTAATGATCGAAGTAACATAAATAGAAGAGAAAGCTGAGTGAGGATATATTTCTTTTATTTAGTTGAATAAATAAATGGAAAAACAAAATATTATTTCCTTTTGTTTTCTCTTTCAATTTAAATTTCTATAATTTCTACCCCTTCCCATTTTCTTTCCTTCCAATCCATCAGAACCAAACAATCCCAGAAAATTAAAAGGCCAAGGAGTGATTATTCAATGACTTCAGAGATTACAGAAACCAAACACATATTTTAATTTATTTAGAGCAAGTTAGATGCTGAACTTACAAAAAAAAAAATTAAATGTTAATGAAAGAGAAATAGAAAGGGAAAGAAAAAAAAAAAGTGATTTCCCTATGGATCTGGTGAGAGAAGAAGCAATGCAAGTTGATGAACTAAATTCTGAATGTTGGGTTTGCACTACAAGTGAGAAAGATTGAAACTTTGTGAAGATGGTGTTGAAGTAAAAGACAGTTTCTGTTTAGTTTTGGAAGTTACAATCCCCAACACAGAGATTACCAACAAATAAAAAAGCATAGCAAAATGGAAATTAAGTAAGCACCTTCATCTTGTGGTATGAGTTGAGCATTAGATCCAAAGTGATGGAAGTGATTCAAAGCCAGAAAGCAAAAAGTGAAGAAGATGGCGACATGTTTGGAGCTTGAAGACATCACAAACCGCATCTTGGTAGGATCAGGACCACTACCTTAATCTTTTGTTTCTGTTTTGAAAGAGAGTTGCAGAAAATAAAGGAAAAACGACAAGAAGAAAAGGAAGAAAAGAGAGAGAAGAAGAAGAAGAAGAAGAATTGGAACGATTATTTTTGTTGGAGGGAAAGGGTATATGACGTATGAGAAACTTTTGAAGGATATATTTTTTTTTTCTTCACATTAATAATACAGTCAGAAAGGTAAGTGAAGAGTAATAAAAGTATCACTATTGAAAAACAAAGGGAAGAAAATACTATTTTCTTCTAAAATAAATGGATATTTGGCCTACAGTTTTGACTTTTTTTTTTTTTTAATTTATTCACCAGGAATTTATTTGAATTCGTTATAAGGACAGTTGTGCACAATAAATGATTGACTTATGATCACAACTATTTTGAAATCATTTTAAGAATTAATTTTAATTTGTTGGGTGTAATTTTTTACATTACGATAATTAAATTGAGATAATCTATTATTTTTTAACTTATTTATCAATTAATAGTGGAAACACGTCTACGTATGTTATTTTTTTATAATAAAAAATAATTAAATTGTTATTATTACTATAAAATTAAAATTATTTTTATTATTTTTATTGTAAATAATTTTATTTATTTCTTAGGCAGTTTTATATTTTTGAAAATAATTAACTTTAAAGATACGGTTAAATAAAAAAACAACTAAATTTAAAAAAGTAATTACGTAATATTAATAAAATAATTATTTTAATTTAAAAAACATTTAGAGGATAAAATTAGAAAATAAATATAGATAGATTAAAAAGAAAAATCATTTAAAGATGTAGATAAAAATAAAATCTTCGAGAAAAACAACAATTCATTATTATTTAAGAAATATGATTAATTAATTGCGTGAACCTATTATTTTTGTTGTCTATTTCGGATTTTATCAAATTATCTCGAATTATAAAGTGACACATATTTAAATTTTAAAATTTATGACAACATGATTACTAATTAGATGCTTATAGTATTATGCATGGTTTAATATATAATTAATGATCTTTAATTTTATTATATTTATATTAAAATTTGGAATACTTAACTCTATTAATTAAAATAATATAAATTTATAAATATTACATAATTGTAATTAATTTTTATAAATAAATTTTGACCTTATTAATGTAGTTTTATTTTATTTAGAAGATAAAATGATTCATAACTCATAAGTTTTATTTTATTTAGAAGATAAAATGATCCATAACTCATAATTTATTTGATACACATAAAAAAATTAAAAAATTAAAAAATAATAAAATAATTTTAGATGTGTAATAGTTTATTATTTGATCATTGATATACTAGGTTGCTTACTTCTTTTATTTTTATTTTCATTTTTTATTTTCTGTGTTAATTTAAACTTTGTTTACATTTAGTTATATTTTAATTGTTAACACCATTAAAATGCAAAAGAAAGGATTAAAAAGAAAGAGAAAAAGTACAATAATGTTAAAATTATTTTATTATTTAATTATGTGTTAACTTTTTTGTGTGTGTATCATCAAATTATATATGTATAACATTTATAGACTTTTTTTTTTCTAAATAGAATAAAACTACATTAACAATTATTGAGATCAAAATTTATTTATTATATTAATTACAGAATTTTATAAAATTTAATATTTATTGTTGTTAATAGGGATGTAAGGAAAATTCGTACTTGCGAGTATTCGCGCGCGGATAAAATCCGCAACAGGTAGGAATGGATATTGTAAATGGATATCCGCGAGTATCAGGTACGGGTATTTTTAATACCCACAGGTTAACTGCGCGAGTACAATATCCTAGTATATGTACTCGTGGATACTCGTACCCACTATACTCTAATTTAAATTTAAACAAATAAACATGATTAAAATAATAATATATTGATTTTGAATGAGTTATTTTTTATCAATTAGTTTTTAAAAAAAATCATTTCTTTGTAAAATGTCATTTAACAATATTTAAATGGATTATTTGGACTTTGTTTAAAATGTATGAATGTTATGTATTGTATTTTATTTGAATTTACGATTAAAATATGTTGTTAAATATTTATTTTTATTTTTTTGTAAATATTCACGAATACCCATGGATATTCGTAGATATTAAAAAATTATGCGGTACTCGTATAATGGATAATCGACGGATATAGATATGGATACGAGACACATATTTATCTAGCGGATAAGGTACGAGGAAGCTACTACCCATACTTTACCCGCTCCGTTAACATCCTTAATTAGTAACCGGTGTTTGTGTACCACTAGTTAGCAACATCTCTTTAATTATGACTACACAAAAATTAAATATGTAATAAATACACAAAAAGTTGTCAATAACAAGGTTGTTAACTATTAACTAGTTAACAAAACCTATTTAATTATGACTACACAAAAATTAATCAGAAATTAAATATTTATAGTTTTCATTTATGATTCTTTATATAGTTACTAGTGAAGTTAATGAAAAAAGTAGAAAAAATTAATTATGTAATAAATACACAAAAAGTTGTCGTTAACAAGGTCGTTTATTCTATTAACTAGTTCAAACTCAGTTACAATAGGTATTTAAAAATTTAATAATATTACAATATCTAATTATGTGGAAATATTTTTAAAATCTTTAAAATGAATTTGAATTCAATTAAGGACATAAATATTCTGTAATAATATATAATAAGATTTTTTTAATATATGTAATTTCTTTTTCTAAAAGTATATTTAAGTGTAGTTGCAAATTCTATTTATAGACTTTATCTTTCCTGTTTCATTAACTTTTATTTTTATAATATTTTTTATAAAAAATAAAAATTATAAAAAAAATATTTTTAAATCTATTTTATCCATTTATAATAGTAATTTTAATAATGGTTTAATTTTTAAGATTTTAAAAATACAAAAATATTGAATGTCTTTTTAGTAGTGATAATAATAAAACTTAGGTTTTTCGAATTAATGAAAGCGTATTGATGAGTCAGCGTGCCGCATTCTTTGGCCAAATAGAGTCAGCAACTGCCACCGTTTCTTCATCTTTCACTAGCCATTGCTATGCTCATCACTTTCAAATAAGCTTTTTGACAGGTATTAATGAATAACATATTCATTATATTTTCCTCTTAAAAATATATTATTAATATTACTATTGGTAGCCTGCAATTTCGAAAATAATTAAAAACCCTAAGTCAACATTTTCACAATTTAATAACAAATTTCACATACATGAAAATTGACTATAATCCAATGTTTCAAACATTATCACCATCCAAGGACAAAAATTTCGTAAGGAGCTTAAATTTTATATATATATATATATATATATATATATATATATATATAATACGATTATCACTATAATATCACTATAAAATTGAAGTAATATTTGATATGAAATCTATTTTAATTAGGTTTTTCTAATTTTATCTACTCTCATAATTGAGAACGTTTTTTTTTCTGGACTAATTATAAGAAACTCCCCACATATAATTGAGTCTTAAGAAAAAATTCATTTAATTTAAAAATTTGATCCTTAGTATTATGTTTTAATGTTTTATTTTCGACAGTTATCTTCTATTTTATCACTCTTAAAAAAATAAATTTGTCATTTTGTTCTTCATCAATATACATATTTAAAAAAAAATTAAGACTAAAAAATAATTTATCAAAATCAATCTAATCGAAGATCGAAAGACGTAATTATTAAAAAAAATAATAATAATTATCAAGTCATAGTTAAAAAATGGTTATCAATAAACATATAGTATATAATTTTTCCTTCTTATTCATAAAAAAATATACAAGAAATTTATGAGACGAAAAAATATTAACTATTAAATTAATATTTTCACTATTAAGAGACAAAGAGAGTTGTCTCTTTTATCTTACAAAATGATGAAAAATTAGAATAGAAAGAATAAATTTGTGTCTAACTTTCATATTATTTTTCAAAGAAAAAAACTTATAATAATAAAAGATGAATACAACATATAAAAAACTTAAAAGATTATAGGAGATAACATAAAAAATATCTCAATAATTTTTTAAACTTTATTATATTTTATTTTATATTTTATTATGTATTAACATTAAATATTATACTTTATGAAATAAATAAAAATATATCTAATTTAGTTTCTATCAATATAATATATACTACACATATTTAAAAAAATTAAAATTTTAGGAAAAAATAATTTAAAATTGAATTAAAAATAAATAGTTTGTTTTTAAAAAGCAGCATATTTATCTTTTATTTTACTTTCTCTTTACTTATTCACAATAAAATAAATATAATAATCAATTTTTTCTTTATTCATGATGAATACGGTATTATTCATGCTTATTTTCTAAGAAAGTGGGCTTCTCCCATATAACTTAGAATTAACTTAGAGTTCAACAATTTAGACTTTGAGGCTTTTGACCATTAATTTTCAATTTTCAAGTTTTAAAATTTGTTGAATGGGTTCACACCTTTTTGCTAGTGTATTGGTACATGATGTTAGAATCTAGATCTTCACCGATAATTTAGGGAAGCCAAAATTACATTCAAACTTTATATATTTAATGATCATTAATAATACATAATTTAGTATAACGATAATTATAAAAGAAATCATATATATCTAATTGATTGTCATTCATTTAAATTTTTTAACTCATAAGAAATTCATCTTTTATTTTATTATGTAATCTTGTTTTGATAATTTTCATTGTAGAAAATGATTTTTTTGTTTAATTGTAGAAATAGAAATAATTAAAATAAAATAAATTGGACAATCAATGAAGTAAAATGTCTTTGACTTTACTTATTTTTGTCAAAGATGGACATAATTCAAGCAAGATTAATAAATTCTTTAAATGTGGATGATTAAAAGCATCAACAATAAAATGTTGGAGTTAAAATTTTAAACTAATATTCTTTTCATTAATATACTTTTTTTTAAGTTTAAGAATAAAAAATAAGTTATTATAATCTAACAAAAAATTGATACGTAATTACTAAAAGAAAAATATATGATAATTAAGTCATAATTAAAAACTCGTTATGAAAAAAAAAACATACTATATTATGAGATAACAAAAATAATGGTAACTATTAAACTAATATTTAAGTTGAAATGAGACAAAATATGTTGCCTTATTTCTTTTTTTTTTAAGAATAGAAAAGAACAAATAAAATAAAAATAATGAATTTGTGTCCAATTTTTTTTTCTTGGAAGACAAGAAGATAACAAGTGAGAGTAAGAGATATGTATAATTTGTGAAAAACTCAAGACAACAAAAAAGAAAATAAAAATATTTCAATAAATATTTTTATTCTTTATTGTATATGATTTTATGTTTTATTATTTATTAACATTAAATATTGTACTTTATAAAAGAAATAAAATGATATCTAATTTAATTTTCATCAATTCTCAACTTACATTACATATAATTTTTAAAAAATTTAAAAATTTAAAAAATTTGAAATATATATATATATATATATATATATTATTTTAAAAAAAATCAAAAATCAAATTGAGGGGCCATGCCCTCTCTCTTTAATGATCTGCCCCTGAATGTCTTAGAGTATCAATTCTTACTCTTTGAGGTCGAATGTATACAATAACTTATTGTAAGTTGTTTTGATTTAAATATGTTTTTCTTTTCATTCTTTTTTATTCTTTCTTCGTGCTTTATGGTTGCATGATTTGATCATATATATTTATTTAAGTGTCAATTTCTCAAACTTAATATAAGAGAGGAGTTGAATTGTTATATATATATATATATATATATATATATATATATATATATATATATATATATAT